>Ga0325403_1000578_pt1 | contig 26747 bp, 8 predicted proteins | sample PopdelMetagenome_19_FD_205665 | JGI IMG/M metagenome (GOLD analysis project Ga0325403, IMG submission 205665) | Populus deltoides microbial communities from Bellville, Georgia, United States - Xylem-PdKOR-R4 | ecosystem: Host-associated > Plants > Phyllosphere > Stem > Wood/Secondary xylem... | reverse complement strand
GAGGAAGAAGCGGCGGCGGCGCAGCAAAGGATGTTTGATGAGGCGCGTGCAAGAATGAATGGTGTGGTCAGTGCCCCCAAGCAACCAGAGACTAACCAAAGTTTAGAGAGCTAGCCTTAGGGACTTTAATTTCTTGAACCGTAGGCAAGCATCGATTCTCCCCTTTGCACGACAAGTCTTATCATATACAGTGTACAAAGTCATTGGCAAAGTGCAAGAAGTGACCTCTGTGGATATGCCACTTCGATTTGTACTCTGTGTTTATCTTATGGATCATGTTTATAACTTAAATGTAATTAGTGCAAGTTCGTCTCTTTCTCAGTACTAGCGACGGTGATTATCATATTTAGTTACAATCAAACTTATGTGCTTGCACTATTCATTTGTGTTTCAATCAATCAATCAATCATGTTGGTCTTTACCTTTACAACTTGTGAAGAGGATCAGCCTCTCATGCTGCTCTGATGATCGAAGGCAGCCGAAATTTCAATCCCAGCCGTTGTGCTCATAGGTAAAACCAATATCTGATGCCAATGGGGATGAGCCATGTGGACATTTTTGGGTGCACTGTGTCCGGCAAGGTGTTAATTTTGTGGTGAAACCTAAACAAATGGAGGGGCATTTTAGTGGTTCTCTAGGTTTTTGTGTAAATGTATGTCTGTAATTTCTTTCGAACTAAGTTTTTACCATATTTAAGAGAGGTTTAAACAATAAAAATAAAGCAGGTTTATATTAACCTGAAAACATCTCTCTGCGCCAAACGAAACCAGACAAATGGAAGGAGTATTTTAGAGGTCCCACAAACAATGATGTGTCAGTTCTTAGGTAGGTAAAACGTGGACACTTCACCTGAGTTACTCTTCAGAACCCAACATCTCCCTGGAGCGAGTTTACACTAGAAAACATTGGCGCAGATCATGTCTATGATTGAATAGCACGATGGCTTTGGCTTTGGCTTCGGCTTACTGTGGTTGTTTTTTTTTTTCTTTTGGTTAGTTCTCGCATCGTCTCACCCTATTTGCTGCTTTTGGATTCCAAGTCAAAAGAGTCAGTCAAGCCAAATCCCTGCCCCCACAAGAAAGTGAAATAACACCCCCATTGTTCCCTCAGATTCCTCTCTTTTTTTTATTTTCAAAATCTCTTTCTCATTCCTAGATCAGTTTGGTGGGGGCAGCCTGTGTTTCTTTCGTCAGGATTCTCTTGCACTACAACTATGGGCTAGAAACAAGGAATTCAATGGAAGCCCCACAAATAATAAAAGCTACAAAACCCAGAAAGAATCACCATCCTCCCCCCCCCCCTCCCCCCCTCTCTCTCAAGCCTCAACTACCTCTGCCTCACCATCTATAAGGACTAACCTTCCCCTTGATTCTGCTTTCACATATTGAAGTCATCAACAACTTATATGGCTAGAACCTCTGAAGACTCCTCCTCCAAGAGACACTTCCACTGGACCAAAAAGGTTGGAAACGACGATGTTGAAGCTCCAAGCATCAAGTCCTCCTCAAACCCCAACGAAGAAGACAAAAATGAAAATGTTAAGAGCCATGTTGCAATGCCAACCCCGAAGAAAAGACTACCAGCAGTAGCAGTTGCTAGGCTCCGATCGGTTCTTGCAGCCCTTGGTAAGAACCGATCAAGCCTTCCAATGGGGCTTGGATCCCGAGTGGTTGGTACCCTTTTCGGATATCGCCGGGGTCATGTCCATTTCGTATTTCAAAGGGATCCCAATTCACCTCCTACTTTCCTTATTGAGCTGGCTACACCAATAAGTGGATTGGTTAGAGAGATGGCATCTGGGTTAGTCAGAATTGCATTGGAATGTGACAAAGAGAAGGAAGATCAAAAGAAAGCTGTGAAATTGCTGGAAGAGCCAATGTGGAGGACTTATTGCAATGGAAAGAGATGTGGTTTTGCCACGAGGAAGGAATGTGGGCATAAAGAGTGGAAGGTACTGAAAGCTGTAGAGCCAATCTCAATGGGTGCAGGTGTTTTGCCAGGGTGTGCAGCAGAGGGTGGAGCTGATGGTGAACTCATGTATATGAGAGCTAAGTTTGAAAGAATTGTGGGGTCTAGAGACTCTGAGGCTTTCTACATGATGAACCCTGATAGCAATGGAGCTCCTGAGCTCAGCATCTACCTGCTTAGAGTCTAAAAGTCCGGTTATTTATATTTCTTTGTATTTTTTCTTCCCTTTTTTTAAGGTTTCCTGGGCAAGAAAATGGAGGTCTAGCTCTCTCAAACTTTTTTTTTTTGTTTTTTTTCCTTTTTCTGTTCGTTTTTTCTCCTTGGGAGAAAATGGGAAAGTGAGCTTTACCTGTATTTTGTTAGTTTTAGGTGGAGGGGCAATACATTATAACATGATGGATATGGATAGGTGGGGTAATGATGGTGTATATGTGTAGTTTTTCTTCTCTCTTTTTTACCAAGTGATGAGACAAGGGGCTAACGCAGCAACCATGGCAGTCTTCTCATTTTGTTTAATTTCTCTCATCAATTATTTCCATCCCATGCTCGTATTGATGTGGAATTTCGAAGGAAGGAATGCTATCAAAAACAACGAGTGTCAAAGAACAGCAGTAGCTAGGATTTTTCAATGCGTCTCCTTATGTGTGAAATTTCATGCTGGCATCAACATTCTGCTACGCTGCTCGTATGCGTTCCCTTTCCACCTTCGAATCGATCTGTTTTACAAATCACAAGCAATTTACCTTTTCTACTCTACATTCGACAATCTTAAGCTCAAGGGACGAGCTGCAGAATACATCTGGATAATCTTTCTTTCTTCGAAAAATGCATTTCTGGTGTGAGTTTAATTTGGAATTTGATTCTCAAACAAGAAACCAGCAAGTCTATATATTATTTCATTTGCTTGCATGTTAAGATACTATATATAACCTTAATTTGCATATAACATGACTGGTGTTTTTCCTTCTCCCTTCTTGGCAGAGAAGGCATTTCACTGAAGAACTGCATTTTTTTCTATCTTTGAGAAGGAGATTTGAGTACATCAATTATAAGCATTTTTCTGTCACAGGCAGTTTTTTTTTTTTTTTTTAAATATCACGGTTATTAAAAACCCACAATTAAAAACTATATATTAAAAAAAATCACAGCAACCGTGATATCTAATTTGCCAAATTTATTTTAAAGATATGCTAATAATATATATTTTTTTAAATTCATTATTCCAATCATTTGTTTTTAGCGCTTACATTCTGTGTGGATTGATTCCAAGAGATTTTATTAAAGCCTAATCATAGAAGTCATCAAAAGCAAAATATAAAAAGAAAAAAAAAATCCAATCCCTGACAGTATGATTAGGCCTTTGTCATTTGTTGACTGCTTTTTTCACCTTGCCGCTTTGATTCCTTATGCTTAGGCATATCTAATGGGAGAGATAAAAAGATTTAAAAATAAATAATAATAATTTTTTAACTTTTCTTCCCTGGAAGAGCAGCTAAAATAACTCTTTTTTTTTTTTTAAAAAGAAAAGTACATGCAGAGAAATCATTCCTAAATATCTATAAAAGAAACCAAAACATTAAAATAAATTATTTAAACATCAATTCAACTTTTTTCAATAGTTTTTCTCAAAAAGCAAAAAAATATTGATATTAAATATATTAAAATACAAATAAATTGTAAAATGATTTCTCCTATTGGAATGTATATAAGAAAAAAAGAAGAAGCCATATTTACAGTTTTCAAGAAGCTATATCAACCATTTTGCTCTTCCAAACGGCTTCTGCAAGATGCTCTCGTACAAGATTTAAAGCTTCACTGTTACATCCTGCATTATTTTGGCTGTTTAACCTGAGGGAAAATACGGTCACCATGAAAAGGTTAGTTTGTAGTCTGTGACACTGTTCCAGTGTCTCCCACGGCCCTCTCTGCAAGTTTCAAGGCTTTATAACATCCTTCTCTCTGCAAAAAAAAAAATAGAAAAGAAAGAAGTAAAAGAGAAGGAAGGGCCATGGGGGGCATGGCAGAGGCTGTGGGTTACAGCTGGGACAAAAACAATCCGTTAAGATTACCTTACACGAATATCAAAGTATGTTTCGCATCATCTACTCATCATTCTTCAAAAGATTCAAAAGTTGTTTGCTATGCACAAAAGCAAGGCCACCGCTGCTTTATGCCATTATAACTCCACTGAATTGCAAAACTTTGGTTTAAAGGTGGCTCGTAAGTTGCTCGAAGCCCACCATTCGGAGTGGCTGCACTGGGTTTATTATTTTGTATTTCTAGACTGTCCCTATAAGTAGGATAAAAGGAGGGGAGGAAATTGATGGTTCTGATTAATGCATTATTATATGCAATAATGCTATAACATCATTAATGCGTTTTCTGAATATGGTATAACACTATTAATTATGCTATAAAAATTGTCCACAGCAAGAGCTCGGGCTACTTGTAGGCCACGTCTAGTTTTAGTGAGCTTATTATAGCATGGCTACTTCGCAGTATTTACTACTTAATAGCTAGATAATGGCCTAAAATAAATGGGAATCTGCACTAAAATAAAGGGCAACTAGAGAGGTGTATGTTTGGTATAATGGCGAGCACTGAAAGACTTCCTAGCATCAGCAAGTTTGATCTGCGCAACCTAAAACTGAAACTGCATATCGTTGGTTTCCCAGCCAAGAACTACAAATAGGAGCCCGCATGATCTTCATTATCCAGATTGACAAGATAAATAAATAAATAAATACAAATTCAACAAGTGTGCCTGCTCTCTTTACTGAGGTCGAAAGCATGAATGTACCTGAATACATGTAGGATATTTCAGAATGTCAGTACAAGTAAGTTGCATAAAGTGAGCTAAGAGATGTGTGTTATCTGCAAAAACTCAAATGTTTTCAAACAGCACCTATGTTGTTAAAGGCAGTTACTTTCCTTCAATTTCCGAGACAAAAAAAAAAAAATGCAGATTCTTTGGTCCATAGATGCTGGTGACTCACACTTTCATGCATTAAGCAAGTGAAAGGTGGTCACTGATTGCCATTTTTCTGTTACCTCTTTACTCAATCACCGAGGTCCCAAAAAGAAGTTACTACCATCCATGAAGAAGCACCTAGCAAAGTACTAATCTGCTCTTCAATGGGCCGGGACAGATTCAATTAGTTTCCAAAGGTTTCTTGGAAGTAATGACTTTTATGATTTGCTATCTTGAATCCCAAAACGTGCATGGCAGTAAATATTTCTTCATATTCATGCCTTTAGTCACCGTCCAAGTGGTCAACTAAGTGGTATAGTTTGGTATTGTAGTTGCGGATGAGGTTTACGCGCAATCACAAATATTATTGTTTAGTATTACAAAAAACATAATTTTTTATTGGTAGAACCCACCATAAACTGATGCTGTGCCATAGATTTACCAAAATCACAAGAAGCAGCTCTTAATTTGCTGTTTCTTGTGCGGAGAAATTACATAAACAGTGTAGTCATGCTCCACTGTTCACTTGAACAGTGGAGATATTCTCCACTCTTCCCGCCGGACCGGGTCCGGTATAAAGCTAAAAATGCATTGAACCGAGTTCGACCTAGCAAAATAAAAAAATATTTTTTATTTTTAATTGTATTTTATTCGAAAAACTAGTGTTAAATATTATTCAATGACACTACATAAATTAGATGGAGATTGCTTGCTGATGTAGCATTTGCAGAATTTGATCGCAATTTCAATTTTGTTCCTGATTATATTTTGCCTGATGTTATTGCGCTCTTAAGAAATTTGTGAAAACTGTAGTCCTTGTCGGATGTATTTCATACGTGATGAAATTGTAAATAGTTTAATGGAACAATAAAAAATATTTTATATAAAGTATTATTTATTTCATGATGTAATAGCAATAGTTAAATCTATAATATTTAAATTAAAAACCATCAATATTAATATATATATTTTTAAATTTTTTTATAACCTCAATTTTAAAAGCATTCTTAACCAAACACATTAAACTACTTGTTTTTCAACCCTCAATTTCAACCACAGTTTTAACCAAACATATATTTTTCTAAACCAACCTCAACTAAAAGTACTTTTTATAAAATAACTATTTTCAAACCACAACCACAACAGCTACCGCAATACCAAACACATATTTCATAACCTTAGTCTCGTTTACGTACCGACTATGTAACAATTACATAACCTTGGTCTCATTTACATGGCTGGCATAGTAGTTAATTTCATAACCTTAGTCCTCATTCAAAGGTTAATTATAAAATCAACAATCTTTTAGTTTCCATCCTCGACAACTAAATCCATAGTCCTCATCACAAGAGCCGACTATGTAATAATCACTAATCCTTTAGTTGTCATCCCCAAACAACTAAGTCCATAATCATCATCACAAGGGCTGACTATAAAATCAATACTCTCTTGGTTGTCATTTCCGGCCAACTAAGCCTATAATCCCCATCAAAAGGGTTGACTATGTATCTTTATAAAATTTATTATTAGGGTCTAATTCAAATTCACACATTTCTCTTTGACATTGCAATCATTTATAATTTATTGGTGGGTATCCAATGTTACAGTTGGTTACAAATTACATATTCATTATCTACAAGTAAGGTTCCTTTGCAAATTCCTCCTATAATTCTTCTTCCTTCTTCAAATTTCTTGTTTCTCTCTCTTTAGAACTCTAAACTACCAACTTGTTTTTCTCTCCTGAATCCTTTTTTTATTAGTTTCTTTCCATTAAAAATCACTCTCACACTCTTCAAATCGCATTATATAGAGAGAATAATACAAATTTTTAAAGAAAGCAGGAAGAGAATGAAACTTTCTCTTTTATCCGTGGTTGTTGGCCATTTATTTATAAAAAGAGAGGAATTTTGATTAAAATTATAGGTCTACCACTTCTTATTTCTCTTATGTTTTTTTCCCATTGGTATTTTTGTACACTGTTTTATTACTTAATTCAATGAGATTTTCAACTTAATTCATTGGGGACTCCATCCATAGTCACAATAAAATCTTCCTCAAAGTTTTTTCCACCAGCAGTTAACGTTAATCACGCGTAAAAACATACATTATTTTATTTAGAATTCCACTTTATTATAATTATAATTAAAATTATTATTATTGTAACTATTTTGACCCCAATTTATAAAAAAAAGTTTCATTTAAATAATTATTTTACCCGATTGAGAAATTTACATGATTTGTCATTGGTTGACATTTCACATATTGATTTATTACTTTATCTCATCCAAAATTTAAGTTAATTTACTGGAAATATTCTTTCCAAATCATAATAATTTTTCTACTTAATTTACTATTTTTAAATTGAGGATTTCCCCAATAACACTAGTTTACCAATTTTTGAAGTGGAGGTTTACAAATGTAAACCCTAGGATAGAAATTTTGGGAATGTGCTCAAAATATTATAATGGATTTAAATAGGTATTGGATTGAGAAGAATGATTGTAAATTGTTCAAAACTTTTAGAGGAGAAGTTATTATTAAGAAGATAGTGTGAAATATAATTAATTAATGTGTTTACGAAGTAAGGTGTACCAATAGCTGAAAAGTTTATTTAAAATAGTTAAGAAAGTTTTTCCTAGTGGCAAAACTATAAATAAACACAAACTTCCAGTCTCCCTCTCTATATATATTGTGGCCAGCTGCCATGGGAGAAGGAATGAAGCTTTCTTTCTTTTATTTTCTTGTTTTTCTACTCAAATCTCTTCTAAAATAAGGGTTTGAGGGTATAATAAGGGTGATTAGTAGAGGATAAAAACTTTAACACGAGATTTGAAAGGATTCTAGGAGAGAGAAAGTTGGGAATTAGTGAGAGAAATATAAATTTTAGGTGAAGAAAGAAGATCAAAAAGAGAACTTTACAAAGGAAATGACAAATTGGTTTCAAAGTTGCTTGGTAAAATATCCTAGACCATTAAATTGTTATTAATTTAGTTATTGTGTGTTGGGGGAGAGAAATTCCTAAATTTCTCACTTAGGGTTTACGAGGGAAATGTGTAGATAGGTGTGGAATAATCGATGATTGATGTGAAATTATGAAGAATTAAAGAAGTCATAGTAACAAAAAGAGCCCTATAAGGTCAACTATTAGTTTAGTTTTTAGGAAGTGGTTTAATTGATTTTAATTTTTATAAATGGTATGTGAATTAGTGTGTATAGTTGGAAGGATGATGTTTGGTAAAGATTTGGTTGAATATGTCTATATGATTTGGAATTTCCAACACATTTGAAGTTAGGGTTTATAAATGAAAAATTAAGAAATAAGAAAATAATAATAAATTTAGTATATGAAAATTTTGTTAATTAGTATAATGACTTGAAATTTCTTAAAAATAATATTATCATCAGCTACTATACGTGTAAAATGGGGTGGATTATATATCATCTTAACATTGTAAGACTTTCCATTTAAATAAAAAATTCATCCCATTTAGCAAAATTTCAGTTGAACTTCTACTATATGAAAATTATACCCAAATTTTTATCCCATATTAATATCTGCAATATAAACAACAATACAACTCATATTTGGCTTATGTCGTCTTATGCTCACATAAGAATGCCCTTCGACCACCATCCATCATTTCAATAAAATACAGTTACACATCAAATATTTCCAATAACAAAGATTACATATAGTTGATACTTAAATTATCCACACATCAACATAACCATTTCTTTCCATACAATATTGTATCATCTTAACTTAAGGTTATGTAATTAGAATACACATATTAGAACTTATTTAAGAGTTATACCTAAATAATGTTACAACAAGAAATTATAAAGTAAGTAGTTAAGGTTGAGGCGACTAACAAAAAGTATTTTCATATCACAAATTAATTGTAAAATAAATATGTTAATAATATCTCAGGATTTATTTTAATTCCTATATTCAAATGAAGATAAATCACTTAACCATTTTTTTACTTTACAAATATACAATCATCACCTTTATCCGCTACTTTCATACATGGAAGTTCATTCGTATCTTCTCAAATTTCTCTTTTCTATATTCATTGTGCTATTATCTTCATAATGATTCTCTCATTTCTAATCTATTTCTTAACCCATCTTGTTATAATCATCACTTGTGTTTTTGAACTGATCAAATTCATTACAACATCACAATCATCCTTGTTTGTGTTATAACTTAACTACTTTTATGAAATCATCAAAAATACTTTTAACTCATAGTCCATAATCAATTCATTTAATTCCTTCAATATTCATGAAGATTACTTTGAGTTTATCAACCACATTTAGTCCTTTTAAAACATCTAATATGTTATTTATGGTCAACCGATTTTGTTAATTCATTTTAATGCCTATTATATTATTTTTGGCTTATCAATATCAATTTTCAATCTTAACATCTTCCATGCTTATTATGGCTTATCTATAATTTGTTTTTTTTTCAAGCTCAATATATTTTTGGTCCAACTATGACTTATCCATATATTTCTTTCATTCTCAATATGTTTTATACTTATTTTGGCTCATCTATTTTATTTTTCCATCTTAAATGCTCTATGTGCCCATTTATTGAACCTTCAAATATTTATTTTATTAAATTTGAACCCGTTGTTGTGACCATTTCTAATTTTACATATTAAATCTTGTTGTTATGTTCAATTCAAAGATCACATAATAAATTCTACCATCGTGGTCAATTTAAGTTTTTTTATCTTATATTCCATTGTTGTGGTCAATTTATTTATTTATTATCTTATATTCCTCCGTTGCAGTACATTTAATTAAACTCGTCGTTATGGTTAGTTCCAATTTTACGTATTAAATCCCGCCATTGCGATCCACTTAATTCTCACATATTAAATTTTGTTATTGTGATCAATTTAATTTTCACAATATAAAATTTTGTCATTGTGGCCGAGTTAATTTGAACATATAAAATTTTGTCGTTGTGACCCATTTAATTAAATCTCACCGCTATAGTTAATTTCAATTTCAGGTATTAAATTTCATATTTGCGGTCCATTTAATTAAATTCCACCACTGTAATGTAATTAATTAAATCTCACAATTGTGGTTAATATCAATTGCATTATGTTGTTGCGGTCTATTTAATTAAATCTCACCATTATAATTAATTTTAATTTCACGTATTAAATTCTACCTTTGCGGTACATTTAATTAAATCTCATTATTGTGATGCAATTAATTAAATCACATCATTGAGGTTAATTCTGATTTCACATATTAAGTTATATTATTGTGATCCATTTAATTCGCAAAATATTGATTTCCAACGATGAAATTACTTTCTATTCATATCATTTTTCCTCACCTCGTACATATGTTTTCACTTAATGTCATTACCATGCCTCAAAGGCATAATTGATATAATATCAATCTAGAGCTCTAAAAGCATAATTCACATCATATTATTTTCCTACCCTACAAGCATAATTTATATAACATTAATTTCATCCCCTATAGGCATAATTTATCTAGTATCATTTTCCTGTCTTAAAAACATAATTCACATGATATTATTTTTTTCCTACCTCGAAGGCATAATTTCTTTCTAATATCATTTTTCCACTCTAAAAGCATAATTGTTTTATGATATTGTTTTCTTGCTTCAAAAGCATAATTTTTCTCATGATACACAATTATACAACATATGTATGATTTTTATTGCATTCTAACATTTTTTTTTGCAACCTTTACCTTGAACTCCCGCTACACAAGCTCTTGAGAAGTTGGGTCCCACACCGAACCCAACTCCCAAACAATAATTATTAATTTTCACACCACTAATTAAAACTCAACATATAAATCTCCACACTTCCCAATTATATTCAATCACACAAATTCCCACACTTACATCAATAAATTTTTCATTTCTCTTGGCCGCCACACACAAATAATCAACCATATTCTATTCACATTCAAATTCAAATATATAAAACATTGCAACAATATATATTAATCAAATCTTTAGTTAATAAACATCTTAACCACATTAAACTTATGATTTCAAATTCCTATATTTTCCAAAATCATGGCCATAATTATCCAAATATACAATAAATCTTAATTTTCAATAACTTAACTCACATTTTCATCAAATTTCTATACTTACAATTTATATTCCATGATATGTCCTAACTTCTGAACATATAATTTTCATATTCTCAAATCACCGAATTACGCTTGAATACAACTAATTTTATATGTTCATATCAATACATATCAATCCAGTTATTTCTTGTCACCCATTTACATTTAAACATAGAACCCTCATATCTCACATGAGTAGATTCTTAGTTTCAAGATGTCATTACACCTTACCATAACCAATTCCCATCCAAAAACACACAATCTCCTCATATATGCCGTATTAACATGTATCAATCTATTTTATACACCCCTTATAAATACTAGCATTTCATATCACTAGCTTTCTAAAACATGTTAACTTACTTCCATGTTATCCTTTTTAATTTAAATCTCAAATAGACCCATTTCAAATCTAACTAGATTAACAACTTAGCTTGACATAAACTCAATTAAACTTGACAAGTAAATTTTTTCAAATTTGTATACTTAAACCTTTTATATTTTTTTTCATAGTAATTCCATCTAATCTTATTCACAATCACTACCTCACACATACAACATTAACATAACATAATTTTGTTGTTATAGGATTAAGGCGACATTAATTCTGTGTTCCATTAATAATAACCAATATTACAATTAACTCAATTAAACATAATAAACACAATTAACCAACAATGAAATTAAAGTGCTTAAAGTAAATAGTATAGGGATAGAAATTGTAAACTCGATTTTTAACGTGGTTCGGTAAATCTACATCTACTCCTCAAGCACTAAACTAGTCTTAAGTATTGTATTCTTCATCAATCCAATCCAAAGATTACAATGTCCTTAATGAATCTTCATTAAGCACTTTTTCACCACTTGAAGAAATACTCTCTTCAAGATTTTTTTTTTCTTAGTGATATACCTCACCAATGACCAAAAGTTTTTCATTTAAACTCTTAGATAATTACAATTATTTGAAATGTAGCAACACTCTCTCAAAGTTAGACAATAACATTAAAGCTTATATCTCTATAACTAACTCAATAACATTTAGAATGTATAAAGGTATTAATTTAAGTGTATTGAGTGTGAGAATTTATACTCTTGTGTAAGAATATGAAGGGTTTAATGCACAAATATGAGTATGATTTAGGATTGATAATTTAAAGTTGTTTATACTCTTAAAATAGCTTGTATATGATATATATTCAAATTTTGCACCTAATTCTTCAATTAGATAAGTTATATATATATATATATATATATGTTTGTAGCAAAAACTAGTCATTTTATAACTTTGATGAAATGGTCGATCGGTTCATATTGGTCAGGACAATCAGCTGGCATGTTCCTATAGATTCCTAGGTGTTTATTCTTGATGAACAAACAGTCGACCGGTTTAACTTAAAACTCAGATATGATAATTTTGAATCGACTAAATGCATATCAGTCTTATAATGCATACAACGTGAAGTGTGTGAATTCATTTCAATTTGTGCTATCAAGTAAGATATAAAGATTTACATAATTAGCACTAAGATAAATCCTCAAGAACTACGTCTTCATTTTCTTTGTATCTTAGACTTATTTATTTCTTCATTTAATTCTTCATGCTTGTTGATATTCTTTATATAAACATGTTTAAACTTAGTCCGAACTAGCCATATCATTAGTTCATTTTTATTTAATTGTTATCATTAAAATATATAAATATTAATATGTGACCCAAAGATCACTTTCTAAATTTCTCAAAATTTACTAAACTAATATTTTGACCAATTGTTAACAACATTCACAATTTTATCATAATATCCACAATTTATAATCCATACATCTTTCCTTTAATATCAAAACACTATACATATAAAATTCTAATAATTTCATATACAATTAGAATAGTTTTTCACTTCTATAATATAGCAATCATGCTTACTTTTAAAATTTTCATAATTCTTAATTTCCATGCATTATACATTTAACCTATAATTCCACTTCAATCTAATACATACTTACACATTTAAGGTTTTCAACTTTCCATGTTTACATTTTCCTTACACACAATATAACATGTAATCTACATAACCAACCATAAGATCAATGCTAAACATAATTTCTCGTACCTGCTCATTATAAGATTCAAAACAATTCTCCATCTCCCACCAGGTTCTCCTCAAAATCATCCTATATATGAGTAATTCCCCTTTTAATTTACTTTTAATTTTTCTTTGTTTTCACTCTAGTTTTTACCCATCTCATGCTGCTATCATAAGTTTAACACAAAACACTCAATTCCAAAACAAATTTCATAAAACCTGAATTAGATTCTATTATAGACTGTATTTTTCATCTATATTTTAGGCTATAAACTCCTCAGAATATGAAATAGCTCATCTCATAGGCCTTCTACACTCAAGATCCTTACAAACTAACCCATCTCAATGGCTAGCTAAATTGGTTCTCAATCCAACCATCTTGTTCATAAACTCTTTGAACCTCATGTTCATCATCACCAATTATTGTTGTATGGAAAAATAAACCTATTTTGGATTATTATTATTCTTTGATGGTGATAATTCACATTTGGTTGACATTTTCAGGATCTAAAAATCATATTAATATCAAGAAAATATATCCTCACACTCAATAGATGTCACTCCTCTTGTGATATATATACATTGTTTTGGCTTTTAACTATAATAAGCTCATTTTTTGCCTTTTACTACTCAATTTCAAAAACTTTAGTTCTTTAAGGAACTAATTCATAACAAATCAAAAAAATTAACTTAGTGGCACAATCCAAAATAATATGTAGACTTAAGAAGAAATATAAAAAAAAACCTATTAATACAAAACCTATGAATGTGAAATTGCAAATAATAAAGTGAATTCATATGAAATATGAACGATACGAAGACACAAAAAAATTGGCAAGAATAAGAAAACTAATGAAATAAGACTCAAATAACCTAAACTAAGCAAATACATTATTTTTAGACTGAATTTTGTGTAGTTAACTCAAAATCAACAACAAAATAGTTTTTTTTTGGCACAAAGCTACTAATTATGAATTTTGTTTTTTGTAATTCTTAGAAATAACCCATTAAAGTATGTTTAAATAATCTCAAAATCAAGATTTGACACTAAAACATCCCAAGAATCAAGAATTCTCATATTTGAGTTGTTGAATCCAAGATTTGATGAAAAACCCAAATTTACGGCATAAGCTCTACCTTTTCCCGTTATGCTATTTCTTTGACATTTCTTCTTTGTTTTTAATAAGATTATAGAGCACAAATAATCTTCCCTTTGTAAATTTGCCACAACTAGGTTTTAAATGATGATAACGATGAAACAACATAAAAACTAAAAGATAAAGGGATATAACATGATTTTAGAGCTTTACTCTAATACCAACTTATGTGAACCCCGTGGTAATAAAGATCCAGAAATCCATAGTCCAATCGACCCTTTCTAAGAAAGCAAAATTTAAGCTTGTGAATAGGCTTGACAAAATGATAACCTGTATTGAGGCACCAAGACTATAGAAATCAATCTCTCACCCAACACCTATAAAGGAACACAAATAACAAGTGAAAAAGATACCATAAAACTTGGTTAATTATTTGATAAGCTAGGGTAGTTCAATGAAGAACAAAATTAAAAGAATCCTTTTACAATCAGACAATAGATTATCCTGAAATCATATTCTATATAAAAAAAACCCTAAATATAAGTTAAATAACTCTATTTATAATAGATAAAAAGTCTTAAACATGTCTAGAAAAATAATAAAATGTTTCTAAATAAAATAGAAACAAAAATCATAAATCAACTAGTAAAATAAAACAATTTTTGCATGTTAGATTCCAGACCATATCGCAAGGTCTTTTTAATATTTGATCGCTATAAAATTTTAATCGTGTATAAAACACGACCTCTAAAAATTTTTGGTAAAATCTTAGCCTGATTCAATGGTTGGATATAAAACTATGCTTGTTAGTGTAAAAATATGTATTAGAAAAAATAAGTCCAAAAACCATATCTAATGTCCTTGAATGATAAGAAACATTGCCAATGAGAAACCCATCAAAGAAAAAAACAAGTTGCTAATTGGAAACCCTTGCTAAAATAATTCCAATTGCTACCACCTATGCTTTCCTTATAGAAAATGAATCTTGCTAAATAAGAAGTCCACAAATCATAAGAAAACAAATAGCAAAACTCGCATAGAAACTTTTGACCTTACTTCAAACACGTCTTTCTCTCTCATTTTGATAAATTACTAGGCATCCTATATATTGATGAAAATATTTAGATGTTCAGTTTTCAACCCAACTAGAATCGTAGCAAAATGTCATTTATAGCTTCAGATGTGATCTAGATTGATAAATTTACAACTTTTTAGCCCAAATATCTAGAATTAACCAATCAATTACTCTAGGATCCGTTTAGTTTCAAAACTTTTAATATATTCAATTGGTACCTTTAATAAATTCTTTGGTGATACTCGTTGATTCGCATCATCTAGGTAAGGGTTTACCTATCGATAAAATTGTGCCTTCAGGCAGGAAAATTATATAATAATAAGTTATGCCTTAATGGGAAATTGATATCGTATAAAAATATACCTTGAGGGCAGAAAAAACGGTCTGAAAAGGAATACATCATTGTGGTGGGGAGGCAAATAGAAATTTTTTTCTGGTCAAATCCAGGGAAGGGATTTGAGATATGAAAAGTCAATCACATATCCAAGTACGTGGTTTACCAAGTATGAATGTTATTAAAGTAATCGTTCGAACAAATATGTGAGGAAACATGATTTACGTAAAGGACCAAAATAAGCACAAACTTTGACAACAAATGAAGCCTGGTCTAAAATGTAAGATTGAATTCAATGAATAAATGAAGAGACACGGTTAAGTACTACAGAATAATTAAGAAAAAAACATGATTAGAAGAAGTTAATAAATTGAACTGAAGAAATACAAATAATCTTGAATTTCTTTGATCACATGAACATAAGTAGACAATTCTTTGATCACACTAACTGGAGCAATGAAATAGCCGCCTCCTCTTCTTTTAATCTCTTTAATTTGCAATTTGCTGCGCGCTCGTTTTCTTGTTAATGCGTCTGCTTCAAATGGTCATGGTCGTTGACGAGCAAAACCTGGCTGAATGATATAATTGACGATGTGTGGTCCAAACATGAACACAAACCAGAAACATGGATATGCAAGCTGCATCAGTTATAGAAAAAGAAACTCATATCCATAAAAGACACATCTAGACAATATTTGGACCACCCTTGTTTCTAGGTGAACACTATATATTAGAATGTTTTGCAAGAATCCTTTGAGCCTATGACATGAACTGAAAGAGCATACCTGAAGAAGCATGGATGGAGCTGCAGCAGTGTTATCAGCAATGACATGACTTCTAGTTTTTCTTCCATTTAGTGTAGCAACTGATGGGCTGTTAGCTGTTGTTATGTCCCAAAAGCTTCTCTTCTTTGCTGTTGGAATTGGGGACTTGAACCGGTGGCTTGGACTCTTCAATTCACCGTTGTTTTTTTCCTTTGGCCGCAAACTAGCTCTTGTCACTACCCTCTTTGCTCCTTGCATTGTTCCTCCTGCTGATGGCTTCTCACTCTTTCGGGAAAGCTCATGTATACGGTCATCCTTCTCCTTTAGCTGTGTAGCATGATCTTTCTTTAATTTCTCAATTTCTGCCTCTAATGCCTTGACAGTCTGCCGATGCTCTCTGACTGCTTCCTCTGCGCCCCTTTTTCTTGATTCTGGTGTGAAACAGTTCCCACCTAAGAAAGAGGGTCTAGCTTTCCTTTTTTCAATTGGTCTGGCAGTAGACGGAGGAGTCTGAGTAAAGGTAATTGAAGGAGGAGTTGGAGAGGTATTTGCAGCCAACAATTGTGCCTGGAGTGAAAGTAGCTTTTGTTGTTGGTGTACTAATTGCACTCGCAATTCGCGATTTTCTTTTTGCACTTCAAGCAACAGCTTGGCCTGGTCAGTTTCACATTCTGGTAACTGTATTTCTTCTAGGGTCTCGCATGCCTGCAATTAAAATGAGAGGTAAGAAAGCTTTCCCCCTCCATATTATAGTTTTATTATAGCAGAATCTCTAGGCCGTAAACTTCATCGTGGATGGTGCAGAAAAACCATTATGAATCCTCATTAGGAAAACAGATATGAGTTATTCCTAATGGAATAATAGTCAAAATTGCAATGAGTTGTACGGAATACATGAACAGATGATCAGCTAAAAGGATGACCTTGGTTCGGATCTCCTTAGCTCGATCAGCCCAATGCAAGGTGTTTTGAGTTTCCCCAAACGAGAGATTACTTGGACTTATATTTGCAATCATTGCAGTGTTACAAGCTCCTCCTAACGAATCCTTGAGAAGTTGAGTGAGCTTTGAATTTCGGTATGGGATATGTTTCTTACCCTCTACAAGGGCATTGATGCAGCTGCTTAGTGCAAGAAGTGACCTGTTTATATTGGCACCCTCAAGTGATCTAAGTGTTCTCTGATCAGTTGCAAGGGCCCTCTCTGAGCCAGCAAGGTCAATGAGTGACAGCTTTCCCACTCTTTGGACAACATTCATGGAAGCATCTCTAACTCGGTATTCAACAACCACCTGAAAAGAGCACAGCCAAACTTTAAAACAGCAAAAATACAAGAAAAAAAGGACCCTGTGCGTGCTTGTGCATGCTAGAGCAATATATACGTACGTAAAGAAACAGATATTACCTGCAGTATAGCATGGGATCGTGAAGAGGTTTCGTTGGCACGAGTTGGTTCAGTGGTTCGGTTTTGGTTTCCTTGCTGAAGCAATGCCATCACCTGCCACAATACAGGGCAAAATAGTAAGACGTTCCAATATATTCGCTTACGAAGAGTTCGAACTTTATCATATCTTAAATGTTCAAATTTATGGAAGTAGGAAATTACTTCATCAGTGGAATAAGCTCTGTACTGAGTGAGACCTGCTGCTACTATTCCCTGTTACATTGAAACGAATATCGTCAACAGCATATCAAATCTAAAATGACTAATGTAAGTTGAATAATTATCATGTTTCATTGCTGGGATCCAATCCTGTTAAGCTGGACTAGAGGAAAATCATGATATAATCTCCTTTAACATTTACTTGCATCAAAATTATGTTATGCCTATACCACAAGAGTGAACATAGTGAATATGTGAATTCTTCCTGGAAAATAACAGGGGAATATAACAGGGGAAAAAAAACCAACCAGGTCTTTCAAGGAAAAGAAGAACTTTCTCTATAAAACATCCTAAGAGGCACAGGGTCATTCCAACTAGAGTAACAGAAAATTTAGTTGTTTTCTACTAAGAAAAATAGAGGGAAGACCTGTTTATCTTCTCGAAGCACCAGAGGCCTTCCTGGAGAGAGCAAATCTCTGACAGTTTCATTATAAACTTCAAGATATGAGAGGTGAACCACATGGTTTCCATCACAGCTCCTTTGCCTAATTTTGGTAAAAAGATCCTTAATTGCCAAAACCATCACTCCTGGATTCTCTACTGTCCCCAGCATTGTATATGTTTTACCAGCTCCTGTGGCACCATAGCAGAACACTGATCCATTCCTTCCTTGCAATACTTGCTCTACAAGATCTGCCGTCCTGAAAATGCAATTCAAATGGATACATCTTGTTGGTTAAGCAATCTATCACATACACACATACGGTCCCCTGACGTTTCATATTGTCAAAATGAAACGCTGGGACAAATAATTGAGCTGCAGTTTCTCCGACAGGAAAACTTTATATTCTGTTTGGTTGCTCAGAAAATACGAGGTAGGAAACTAACAACAACACTAAGTTGTTCATAATGTGATTCGCTAAACAGCGACTCCATTGAATCATTAGACTCATTAACTTTATCACTCTTCAAATATTTAGCAGAGATTTGGTAAGTGATCCCATATCCGAGTACAAAGACCATGACATGTCTTAGACAACATTAACAGAGAGATTGCTGCGAGAACCATAAAATTCAGCTCTCAAAATTGTGTTCTAGTATCCGAAACTTATTTAAAAAAATGGGCTAACTACCAAATTACCAAATCAAACATTATAATTATGGAGAATTCAAACTGTGCACGAGAACCATAAAATTCAGAACTCAATTTTTGTCTCTAGCAACCAAAAAACTGGTGCCGGAAATGAGCCAGCTCTACTAATCACCAAAACAAACACCTATATAATGAATAATTCAAAAGCACAATACCAAAGAAGCATTAAAATGTTGCAGAACCAAAAGGAAACAAATCCATGTAAAACTAATTAAAGCTGTTTTTTTTTAATCACTCACGTGGTCGAATAAACTTCCTTTTGAGATGTTGAATCTGGAAATGCAGCGTCAAATGCAAAATGCCGTCCACGGAGCCTCTTTAGCCTAAGATAATCATTCTCGTTCGCAAACTCAGTCAGATAAACATCTCTCCTATTCACAATCCTCACACAACACCTCAAACCAGCCTCTCTCTCCTTCTTGGCCATTGGCCTAAGCCTCACAAACACCAAAATCCGGCTTCCACTTGCATCATTTTTACCGGAAACAGTCTCCAATCTTTCATTTTCTTGCACTTTCTTAGGCCCAATAAACCCTCTCGGCTCTGTCTGTGACACTGAGCTCTCCATTGAAAGCTTCCTCGCCACCGTACTTGAGTCTTTAGTCTTTCTTGGACATGTTAGAAACCTGATAACCCGATCCGGACCCATCACAAGATTCTCCTTGGCATCATCAACAGGCGGTTCTGGTAACACAAAGGTTCTTGTCACTGTAGAACTAGGCTTTGCACTGGGCAATGTAGGCAATGCATTGTCTCTCATTATATTGTTTTGTTTTGGATCTTTCGTTTCTTTTGAATCTTTCTCTTCTCTCTTGCAACCATTCAGAAGATCCACACTCGAATGTGTTGAGAATCGCTTCTCTTCAGGTTTCGGAGACGAGTTCCTTAAAGTTAAAGAAGATTTCTTCTGCTGCTCATACAAGAGAGTTAAAGCTTTCATCTTTTCTTTCAAGCCATGATGTGGATTTCTCAACAGAACATCCATGTTACTGTCTTCTTGATTTGAGTAGCTGGGTGGTCTTGTTTTTAGATTTGGGTTTGGGCCATTTTGTTCTTGGCTGATGGCTTTAGACCTCGTTGACACTGGCATTGTAAATTCTCTCTCTATCCAAACATGCCCTGATGGTTTTTTCAGTGACCCAGTTGGTGAAACTTATCAAAATGCAAGAAAGTTTGGATCTTGATGAAAAATGGTTGGAAAGAAGGGTTTGGACAAGTGAATGGAAGCTAAAGAAAAGAAATGGGAAGAGAGGGAAGATCAACATCACAAGTTTGACTGATTTGGTGGAAAATACGAGCCATTGATTTGGATTTAGATCGGACGGTTTGTAGTAAAGCGGGGAAGATGACTTTCAAAGTTTATTGCCAGTGTCAGCCCTCTTTTTGCTTCTTGCACTCCGCTGGAATCCAAAGTAATGCCCTACATAGGAGGACGAAGTGGAGTGGAAAGAGTTATAATTGGGGGAGTGTTAGGGTTAGATTTTTGAAATGAAGATTTAAAAAACGATTGATTGTAACGGTCAAAATATTGTCAGCCCAAACGGTTAGCTATTCGAAGATGTGGGGTCCATCTGGGAATATTAAAAGCAAAATCTTTTTCAAAATCTTTTTTATTCTCAGTTAAACATAAGAAACGAACTAAGCCTTTGAATATATAAAAAAGTTGGTAATTAATGAAAATCTTGAAAATCCCATATCCTATGAATATTATTTTATTGCTAAGATATATTTTTATTTATAATGCTTCGTGGACATGGTTTTTATTTTTATTTTTAATTTTTTATTCTAGGCTTTTTAATTTTTTAAATTTTTTATGTAATTTGGCTTCTCATGTTTGTTTAGATTAACTTTTCATTCTTTTATTTTTTTTTTTGAAAATTGATTTTTCTTTTGATGGTTGTAATGTATATTCATGTAAAATAGTGATAAAGAAAGAATATATATAAAAGAAAACTATTAAAGTTATATTTGAATTACTTTTTACTCGATGGACATGGGTTTATCATTTTTTGAATTCACCAAAATTATTTTTTAGATTTTTTAATTTTTTATGTTTTTGAGGTTTTTTTAAAGTCTATATACTCTATAGACTAAAAGTATAAAGTCAATGTACTTAGTGTTATTTTTCTTTAATGTATTTGAATTTTTTTTTATGATGTGAGAGACATTTCATCAAAATAAATGATAAAAAGATATAAAAGAATTCTATATATATATATATATATATATATATATATATATATATATATATATGTATGAGATATATGAGAACAAAAAATTCTAAAATTTTTATTTTTGTGTGAGCGTTGTTATAGAATATACATTAAAATCTGAGAAAAATACATATAAGATAGGGTAGCAATCACTATAATAGTGTAACTAAAAAATCATTGAATTTTTATGAGGAATTAAAAAAAATTCAATCTATTAAAAAAAAAGTTGAAACACAATTCTATGAATTAGGTATATATGAGTTATAACAAAGTTATTTGTAATTTTGTAGCACTATAAAATAAGTCTTTTCCTATGATATGAGAATAATACTAGTTTGCAATTAAAAAGAGGATGAACTACAAAGTTCTTAATGAGTTCTATATTTCTTATAGATAGTGTTCAACTTGTAGTTCTAATATATATATTAGAACTTCTCATTCTCCCTCTTTTCCATTCCATCTTCTTTCTCACTAAAACTTAGCCAACAAAGAGGAATCTAAAATCTTACTTCAATTGGAAAAGGGATCATCACAAGAACAAAGTGAAGTTGGATTTTGTCAAGGATCTTCAAAAAAAATAAAGTGTGAGTATGATAAGTTCAAGTTCCATATAAATAGCTTGCTTGATAATCTAATGTCTATCATTATGCATTCGTTGGGGATGGATTGCCATAACTAAATTTGAGATGGCTAAGCAATAAACATTTGGCCATGCAATGTCATAATGGTTTCAATTATGGAATGAAATGAAAAATATCATAATTTTTTTGGTCATTTCTTGATTTCCTTAATTTTTTTAATTTATGCCAACTCTTTCTATTTATTGACAACTTCAAAGAAAAGTTCTCAACGACAAGGAACCTTTCAAAAACATATGTATAATGTTTTTTGTCCCTTTATGTGCTATTTTATCTTATATTTACAGTATCATATTGAATCAATTTACAATTTATGGGTCTTATTTTCTCCTTGTATAAAGTCTGAATTAATAACTTCTTATAAATTGAGTACTAATATTTTTCTCAAGAAGAAATTTTTTTTGCTTACTGCTTCGAATGGAAATATGGTGTTTGATAAAATGCTAATGTAAACTAGTTGGGATAGGCCACATGAATTTACTTTCTCTATCTCTTCTGATTTGTGCTAAAGTTTAAAAACTTATTGTGACATTCAACCTTCTAATTTGTAACTTTGACTCTTTAAGAGATTATTTAGGAATTTAATATTAGGATTAGGGTTTAGAAAATGAAGAAAAGGTTAGACATACAAAGTTAATGGAAAAATTCATCATTTATAAGGGAATATAAATCTGAATACAGTGCTAAAAGACCAAGTCAAAGACTTTTCATTTAAATTTTCACAAAAAATTCTAATACGTGGTTTGAATGATCATTATATACTTTGAACAACCCTTTAAATCTAGGGAAAAACCATAATAATATAATTGAGACGAAAATAAATGAATTTGATAAAAAAAAAACTAGACAAATAATAATGAACACATATTTTTTTACGTATTAGAAACATAAACAGACGCAAAAAAAGCTTGAAAAATAAAATAACCATAACTTCTTGTACATAACTTTAATACATGCACGGTTGGATAATCAGAAAAAATCATGTTTTGAACTTAAAAAACACACAAGATTAACTTATTTTTCCATGCAAATTTAGGCTCAAAGTTGGCCAATGAGTTGATAGTAAACAACATCAAGAATTTTATTTGCAATGTCAATCCAAACTCAAGTAGTTCAACATCAATACGACCATCAAAGAACACTCACATGTCAAGTTTGGTCCTTTAATTATTATTTTTTGTAAATTTGGTCCTCTTTTTCTTAAAAAAAATTATGTTTAGTTTTAAATTTGATTTTGTTTACACTTCAATCCTTAATCATTATTGAAGAAGGGAGAAAGTAATTAAAAAAAAAGAAGAGAAATGGTTTGTTCAACCATATTCCAACCATTAAAAAAAAATCAATCTTGTCAATGAATTCTTCACGAAGAATAGAGTTTAGTTGAGGTTGTGTTGCTCTTTAAACTTGTCAGAAAAAGTAAGTTAGAGCTCCTATAATTATTTTTTATTTGGTTGGATTTTTTTTTAGAGTGATTAGATGGTGTTTTGAGGTTGGAAATAAGTTTATTGAGATTTTTAGATTGTTTTTGGGATTTTTCCAAATAAAAAACAAGATGAGAGTTAGGTTTTTGAGGTTAGAAGATTTGAATTCCATTTTTCTAATCATTAAATGTGCCTAGAAAACATGATAGTTGATGACACATCGTTTGCCTAAAAAGATAATGAGTCATCTGATCAATTTTTTAGAAAGAATAGACTAATAACTTGTGATCTACACATTTCTTTTGAAAAAACAAAAGAGATTTATAAGCATTTAGACTTTTTCCTTTTTAACTAGGCTTGTAGGCTTGACATTCTAGGACTAGCAACTCTTGACCTTTTTTTTTTAATTTTTCATTATTTTTACTTTTTTATTTGATTTTTAATTAATATCTTGTCTTTTATTTATTTTAACTTGTTTAGTTTAACTATTTTTTAACTTGTCCATATCATTACTTTATAAATCTTTTTTTATTATTTTTTATAGTTTCATAATACCTCAAAAAGATTATTTTAATTAATCTTACTTCCTTTTTTTTTTGTTAAATTTAAGATAGAACAATTTTATTTGCATTATATATTTATAAGAATAAAAATCATATGTATTTAGTAACTGTAGTAAATCTCCAAGATAAATAAAAGAAAATGTGCAAAATAAAAAGGAAAGTTGAGGTAAAATATTTACATTTGTATCTATCTTTTACTTCTTGTTTAAAAAATTATCTTCTCACTTTAGTATTTAATTAACTTTCATTTTGTTTTTTCAAATGATATTAAGTATGAATATCATTTTTACATTTCTAAGCTAACAAATTTCATGATATCAAAAAACAAATTCATAGTATCAGTATCTTTTTTTTAATATTTGAAATTAACTTGAAATTCTACTCGTATCATAGTATGTCTATAATAGCTAGTTTAAAATATAAAAAACCTATATAATACAGTCAAATCATGTAGTGGAAACAATTTATAAAGTAATGATATGGACCAAACCTTACACAAACAAAGTAAATCAAATCCAATTAAACATTTAAATCAAATATGCATAATTATTATTTGTCCACATCAAGATAAAAGCTCTATCAACCATGTTAGAGAATTCAATATATAATGTAGTAGTAATACTTTATATATAATAAATTATCTTATTTAACACACTTGAAAAGTAACAACTTGGATTTCATTAAAGAAAGAATTATAATAGTTACTCAGAGAAAAAAAAAAGAAAAAAAAAAGAACATACTTTATATTTAACACATTTGAAAAGTAACAACTATAATAGTTACTCAGAGAAAAAGAAAGAAAATTACCTTTGACTATAATACATAAATAAGAGAGACTTAAGAGAAATAAAAAGTTTCATATTATTTTTTTTCCTTATAAAACAAAACCACAAATTGGATTTCATTAAAATTGATATATTATATATTTTAATTATGCATTATCCTTCGAACATCTAATTGAAAAATCAATTAAGATAAAATCCAAATAACTCTAACCAAGAAACCAAAATAGGCTAACAAATTAGAAGTGTTCTATGAAACAATGCGAGATTAATTTTTTTTTTTTTTAGTGATCTTTAAAGAGGAATTTCAATGTGTATCATAGATCTCAAATTATGGAGGTTGGGAGTAAGGTTATTAAAATCGCGAGTTGACTCTTAAAATCTTACAATTTTACGAGTCAACATGTATATAACGTGTCAAATCGGGTTAAAACTCGAAATCGATCAAACTCGTAAAATCGGTCCAACTCGGTTAAACGAGTTTGACCGATTTCGAGTTTTAACCCGTAAAAGTTAAAAAATTTACTGTCTCCCTATCCGAGTCCCCTGACACTTCACTACATAGTCTCCACTCCCCAATCTCCCCTTTCCCCATTGCCCAAATCTCAAATTTTCAATCTTAGCAGACTAACACCAACATTAGAGGATCTTGGGTATGGGAAAACCTTATACTATATTTTAGGCCGGGAAGGCATAATCGAGGGATCGAAACCATGGGAAGACAAAGGTAGATGGTGAGAAATCAAAGGAGTAAAATAAGAGATATGAATACTTATATAGAAAGAAATACCATGTTTTAAACTAACCATTTGTTAACTACAAAGAGAAACGACAAAGACTCAGAGAGAACTTGAAATACATGTCTTGCTTGGTGGGATATTTTGACATTATTTCTAGAACTTGTTACTAACATAAAAAGGTAGAACGTGAGGTGGCATGAGATTAAATTGATGTCATTTTATATGTTTTTGTTCTCGTTATTCTCGTTATCACGGGTTCACTGTATTGGTCTTTGTTAATTTTCTTTTAAAGTTTGTGATACACCTTAGAATGTTGTATCATCTCACTAGTTGTCTGTAGTGTGTTTCAAGACCTGTCCTTTATAAAATGTTCTGAAACTCTATCAATAAAACATAGTTGTTCAATCTTATTTTTTTTCTTTTCGTATTTTTAAGTTATTTAAATCATGTATGAATTTTTATTTGAATTATGTATTTTAAGGTGTTTGGACATTTGTATTGTTTATTTCATTTTTATTTTAATTATGTTATATTATTATTTACTACTTGACTGAAATTGTCAATATATAAATAGTTAAAATATTTTTCTTGCGATTTTACGATTCGAGTTTACGATCCAAGTTTATATTTTCGTGTCGTGTCAAAAAAAAATTTTTGACAACCTTGGTTGGGAGACCTAATTTGGCCTTTACCTAGGGGAATTTAGAAGGCTTGTGACAACAACAACATGATGAGGCCAGTAGGCACTTCATCTCTCAATCTTATTGATCTTTTCTTTACTTTTTAAAAATTGATGTATTTCAATAACGTGTTTGGAACTATAATTCCGATTTTTAAAATATATTTTACTTAGAAATATATTAAAATAATATTTTTTTTATTTTTTAAATATTATTTTTAATATCAGCGTATCAAAATGATCTAAAAACACTAAAACAAATATTAATTTATAGCAAAAAAATAAAAAAAAAATTCAATTTTTTTAAAAATATTTTTAAAATAAAAAAATAAATAAAAACATTTTTAAAATATAAAAACAAATAGGTTTTTATTTCACAACTCTCAAATAAATTACATATAATAGTTCAAAATGAATAAATTAATAAAGAGAAAACAGTTTTCTTTTTTCCTTTGCACCAAGTTTTCAAGAGTGTTTTTATTTTTTAATGTTTTGTGAGTTTTTATTGATGGATTGATTTGATA
>Ga0325403_1000576_pt1 | contig 26764 bp, 17 predicted proteins | sample PopdelMetagenome_19_FD_205665 | JGI IMG/M metagenome (GOLD analysis project Ga0325403, IMG submission 205665) | Populus deltoides microbial communities from Bellville, Georgia, United States - Xylem-PdKOR-R4 | ecosystem: Host-associated > Plants > Phyllosphere > Stem > Wood/Secondary xylem... | reverse complement strand
CATCACCATCACCATAATAAAAGCACGGAATTATAGAATAATAGAATAAAACAAACACACACAGCGAGGAAAAAAAATTTGATTGGCTCTCTTAACAGCTTAGACTATCACCTCCACCAAGAAAAACAGATTTTAAATTACTTGTAAAATCGAACAAGCTACTGATCATCAATGGCTGAGTTGACTCAGCCCGAGGTGGTTTACTCACCGCGTTCAATACAATTATGGAGGACACTATGGGACTGGCTAGCTTTCTTCTTCCATATCTTTCTACGGATCCTTAGAGCTGTTGGACCCCAAACTCTCTCTTCTTCTCACCCTTTCAAACCTTTGCCTCTCGTCGAGTTGCCTGATACCACCGATCCTCCTCCCGCGACCGTCGAGATCTCCGCTGGCACCGACGCCGTTTCCGCTAACGAACCTATCCAGAAACTCAAGGTATCATGATATTGAATCCCATGGGTTCATGATTCTACTGTTATTTTATTATTATCTTTTTACCGCTGTTATGTTTGCGATAGCTGCTTTTAAAAGTGGCTCCGTCTGTGTTCTGATTTATGCAAAAAAAAAAAGGAGTTATTTTTTGACGAGTTTGTTAGTTTTTTTGGTTAGCTAGGTTCTATTTTATGATTTAGATAGACATGGAGAGTTTGAGGCTAAATTAAGGTGTTGGTTAGTTACTTGAATTAGGTGACAGTAATAGATTGGGAAATTCTAGTTTTAGCTTTATGACCTGTTACTACTATTTAGAACAGTGTTGCATGTTGGTGTAGATTTAACTATTTGAGAAATTATGTTTATGAGCTAAATCTAGAAACTTTGTTTAATTTTTATGTGATATAGTAAGGTGTGCGTATATAGATGCTTTAGCTTATTTTCGCGTCTTATGTTCCATTTGACGAGATGATTATTAGCATCTTGCTCAGTTTTCCCGTTGTGTATGATATGGTTTCGTGTTCATAAGTGTTTGCATTTACCTTCTTGTATTTGTATATCATACGTGGGTTACATTTGTTATATTTATTTATGTTTTTCTTCTTTTTACACCTCCCTTTAAATCTTCAACATTCGAAGTTCTAACAGCACTACCATTTTCTGGGTTTATAGGCTTTGATATCTGTTTAAATTTGTCTCTTGGAATGTGAGCTAGGTAATTAAAGTCTATGGAATAAATACAGCACTGCTGTGAAATCTTACTATTGATTTTTCATGTGCTAGTGTGCCGAGAGGGTTTAGAATTCTGAGGGCAATGCATTGATGTGTGTTGCTGGTCTTAGGTATTTAACTTTCTAATCTGTGAAGTCATTGTGGGAAAGGTGTTAGCAGGGTTTTTCTCTTTCTTCTCTTTTGCTGCTTCTTTAAAAATAATTATTCAACATGACACTGACTCCGAAATATTTAGGATTTTTTTGAAAAATAGCATTGTTCGCTAAAAGTTAAAATGATGTTATTCTCAATAACAACCCTTATTCTCAATAACAATTGTGGTTAATGAATTGAGAGGGACGTGGTTTTTAGAACAACCGTTATTCTCAATGACAATTGTGTTCAACCACTCTTCTCTCTTCTCAACAACGGTTGTGTTCAAACTATGCTATTTTCCTAATACTTTTCTAACATGTGTTACTTTCCCAAAACTTTTATGAAACCATGTTAGAATTTTAAAATACCCAGATATTTACTGCAGGTGGTTCTTGACTTGGATGAAACTTTAGTATGTGCTTATGAGACATCTAGTTTGCCAGCTGCTCTGCGCAATCAAGCAACAGAAGCTGGGTTGAAGTGGTTTGATCTGGATTGCGTATCTTCAGACAAGGTTCTTATTTGAAAATCATTTTAAGTAAAATTATCATGCAATATCTATATAAGATATACTATTTTGACTTGAGTGTGTTGGGATTTGAAGGAATGCGAAGGGAAACCTAAGATCAATCATGTCACGGTCTTTGAGCGTCCAGGGTTAGATGAATTCCTAAAACAACTTAGTGAATTTGCAGAGCTTGTGCTATTTACCGCTGGACTTGAAGGTTTGATCATTACTTCACTGTTCATTTGGCTTTTACACTCTCTGTTTTGGCTATTATCTCTTCCCTCTTTATTGATAATCTCTTAGTAAGTTAGATATAAAACTTCTGAATGTTTGCAGGTTATGCCAGACCACTTGTTGACAGAATAGATACAGAAAATCGATTTAGTCTACGTCTTTATCGGCCTTCAACATCTAGCACGTAAGCACAAGTTGCTGTGCTCATATTTTTCTGGTTTTTCCCACCTTAATTCCTTTCTTCCTTGAATTTGTAATTGCTGACAGCATACCAGTTGTTCAAAATTTAGGATATTTACTTCTTTAGATGAAAAGGCCTCTCACAAGGACAAGTTGAACCTGTGTTCTTGTCCTTCTAGTTTGCTGAATATACAAGCATACACCAGTTAACAGTATTCTACAATGAAGTATGCACACATCTGTTTTTGAATTGGATATGAGTTATGACTATTACTTATTTCTGTAGTGATTTTATTGGAAACGGTTAAAACTTTTAGTCTTTAGGAATATTTTTTTTTTGCTGCCAGTTGTGTATATTAGAGTTTCTCTATACATCTTGTTATGATCGTGCAAAATTTACCTTTTGCATGTCAACTCAAGTTTCAAGTTACTATGGTTTCATGTTAAGTAGAAAATTTACGGAATCGTCTGTAATATCTGTCAGTGGTTAATGGTAAAGTAAATTCTAGAAAATTTCTTTTAAGTTCTTACAAGATAAATCTAATATACCTCAAATAAGCTATAATTGTTATAAATACCATGTTAGAAATTTTATCTGCATTCAAAATAAATAAGGTTTTAATTATTTTGTGGAAATTAATTTCATGCTTTGCTTCCGAGGACACATCCTGCCATCCTGACTAATTCTGGGGCTATTGGTTGGTTGGATCTTGAATTCACTTCCTTTTTTTTATTAATTGTAATGGATTTGCTTGGTTTCAGTAATATGTTCCAATTCTTCATAAGTGCTTTATGCCACACTTTAAGTGGTTTGAACCCATCTTTCTAGTTTTGAGTGGGTGTGAAAGTTTTGATGATTAACACGTGAATTCCTGATAATGAAACAATATGATGCTGTGGGTGATTAAGTTAATCAAATGCAGATGCTCTGTATAGTTGATTGAGTTCTAAATGAAGGAATTAACTTCTCTTGTATTCTTATGCTTAAGATTTACCTTTTTAGTTTGTCAAACCACTCAAGCTGTATATGAACACTATACAGGGAGTATCGGGAGCATGTGAAAGATCTCTCCTGCATATCAAAGGATCCATGCCGGATTGTTATTGTTGACAACAATCCATTCAGTTTCTTGTTGCAACCACTAAATGGAATTCCATGCGTTCCATTTTCTGCAGGACAACCGCATGATACACAGGTAGAAAGGTCTAAAATTACTTAAAATTCGTAGTTATCCCCCAATCTTGTTTGTTCATTTGCTTCCCCATCCATTTTTATGGGCTGTTCAGCTTCTGGATGTACTTCTTCCACTCCTCAAGCAACTCTCTCAGCAGAAAGATGTGAGACCTGTACTCCATGAAAGATTCCACATGCCTGAATGGTTTCAAAAGCAGGGAATCCCTGCTTCTGGTTGGACGTAGCTGGATAAAAAATCATCTGCAATGAAAGCAGCCCTCCTTTGTACTATCCACAGTTATTTCATTCAAAGGCAGCATCTCATTGTAGGAGCGATGGCTTTTTGTATAGCATCAATGCATTGATGGAAGCTGAAGTAACACAGCTTCAGGAATGGGATTTATCTGCTGCTTTTAGTTTTCAAATAGGTACAACATTACACTCTCATTCTTGTTGTAACTTTTTTTATATGTTCGCACCTTGCAGTCTGCATGATTTGTTTATGTATCTTTCAGACTTTTGTAAATCTGCACCTCATTAATGAAGGTTTGTAGTTCCTCATTAGTCTCTGTGGCAGTGCAGCTGGTTTCTTGAGGAGTATTTACCGCTTGAACGTTCCATTTCACGTGGATTATTGCTGTTAATACTCCGAGGATAGTTAAGATGAGCTTTGAAGAAATTAAATTGCTGAACATATCTTGAATGAAAAAATCAAAAGAGTCAAAGACCGGTCCTGTTTGATGTCCACACATTAACTGCACTGACCAAACTAATTCTGTTGATAATGCTATATTGTAGCCCTCTTTTTTAACTTTCGTCAAGATGCTCCCATTTTCCTAACCTTATCCTACTTGCTGTGGACCAACCCTTTCAGAGTCTCAGATTGTCAAGAAGCATGGTTATCCCCTCCAGCTCCTTTTTTGGCACCTTGTGGCCTGGTGTATGTAGTTGCCTCCCAGCCGTGGGGTTTTTTTCGGGGCCAGTTTGGTAGAAGAATTTCTTGCCTAAAGTTTGCGTCGTAGTACTCCAGCAGTCCTAGACTATTACTACAGTTCTTTAATGGCCTTCCAGTACGAACTTGTGCCATTTCCCCTTCGCCAGGTTTGATTGAGTGAGATATTGTGTGCCACTAGAAATTGTCCGGCAGTGTAATAACACAGCATAGAAGTAATACCCTGCATTGGCACATGGGCGGCGGTAGCTTTGCCAAGTCGATGATTAGGGTTTGCATGTTCCTAAAGTTTATATATGGAGTAGCACTCCGACATGATGTTAGGAACTTGACCCCTTTCACAGGCTTGCATGTTCCTAAAGTTTATATACGGAGTAGCAAAGACAACCTAAAACTCCTACATGTACATGTATACGGTGACAGAAAGCAGCCACTTTTCAATCTCAAGGGTGACCGTCTTTCCACCTTTTCTTTCCCACACGTATATATTTTATGATTGAATATTCTCTGTTCTGTAACAGATAATGTGTTTCCTTTCAAGGCCATAGCATACTTGCTGAAAAATTGTGTATATAATTGCTTAAATTGGTGAATTGAGAGGACCTGGAGTTTAGGCAGCGATGCTAGCTTCCTTGCTTGAATCTGTCATGTTTTAGAATCAGATTAAGTATACCAGATAAGGTGGTTAAAAGGGTATTTCCTGTTTTATGACCTCAAACATGGGTTGGCTGCTGTTATTAAATACAAGGGTGCCGTGGGGAGGAAGAACACATATCAAACCTAAAATAAATAAATAAAAATAAAAAAGAAGCAAGAAATTCCTAATAGAAATCTCTGTGCATCAGGTTGACAAAATTATGAAAGGACAAACTTCCCGGGCCTAACAGGCGGGAATTAATAGAAAAGAAGAAAGTCATTTTCCAACTACAAAAAAGAGAGAAAACAAGTCATTCTCGAGCAATGATGATACAGATATACAATGGAGTATCTTGCATGTGAACGGCTAAATGCCATCCACTACAGAAGGCAAACTCGATAAGTGGTGCTAATTGTAAGAAAGACAGAATTACAAAATTGTAAAGACCAATTATTACATCCTGGAAATAATTAAGATTTGATTGTAAAGGATGCTTTACCTTGAAAAAGTCGTTCTTTGCTTGCAATGTTACATTAGTATATTAGTCATGCTGTTCTCTCGTGTAGCAGATATGATTACACTCATTAACTACTTGGCCATGATGAATTTCTTTATATGTACTCTTTTGCAGACCGGTTTGACTCTGTGTCTTTACCTAATCTATTCTTGTGTATATTACATAAATTAGGCCCTGGGGTCATCTTCCTAGTTCACAGAACCAGCATCAAGTTGTTGACATGTTTTTATTAATATGAGCTGTTCTTCAGATTCCCTTAATCGGAGCCAGCACTGTAGCTCCATATTATCATCAAAGTCCAATTTCCGTATTTTCTATGGAAGTAGGGAGCACGGGCCAGGCTAATTAGCAACTGTGCATCCAATTGCATCAGATTTGTTTTTTGTATAATAATTCATCAAGTACTTGTTGTATTTTTATAAGATCATTATATATGCAGAGAGTGAGCTGGTTCGTGACAAATGAGCTGAAGTTATACTTGTGCGATTTCTATTTATTGGGAACTGGGAAAATAGCTTGCCCACATTCAATCACCGCATAGTTATTTTAGAACTTGAATCCAGAATCTATGAAATGATTACAGTGCTATCCTACAGATTTATCATTTTCCTGATACATCGGAATATAATTTGAATCCACAGTGCCTTCTATCCAAGAAATCATAAAATATTCAATAGGAGATTTCGGGTTTCTTCTTCTACCCAGCAAGCTTTTGATGGAGTAAAAATATAACATGAGAATCGTGTCTGTGTGTGTGTTTATTGTAAGGGAAAAGATTTTGCAATTGGACTTTCAGTTTATCTATCTGTACTGTGGATCCATATTGCCTCGTGTGTGTGTGTTTTTTTTAAAATAATTTTTAATTTTTTTAATATCATTTTTTTATATTTTAATATTAAAAATAAATTTTACAGAATAAAAAAATATTATTTTAATATATTTTAAAATAAAAAATCCTTTAAAAAATAATAAAAAATTAGTTTACGTTGGAATCTGTGTGTAACTTTATCAAAGTAAAGTAGAAAGAGGAAAACAAATCCTTAATTGATATTCTGAAATGGAGAAGGGCAGATCATGAAAGGGACGGACAATAATACTTGATCAAGCGCCACAAGGAAACGTAATTAACTGAACTGAATCATTTCCTTTTTATATCAGCAAATATTAAGAGACAACAATATTGCTAATTAGAGAGAGATGATTTGTGATTATTTAAGGTTTTTTTGGTTTATCTATTGCTACAAGCATTTCAATTCGTTGTCTGAACAAGGGAAGGTATTTAAAAAATTATCAAGAAACAGCTCCAGTAATTCAGGAGTACTTACCTCTCCGTACCCTATACATAACACGACTAACTCAAAAAAGAAAAAGAAAAAAAGTTGAGTAATATTCAGTCGTTCAAATTTGCCCCAGTCATCGCTTGAATCTTCATTTTTACGTACGTTGCATTTGTAATCTGTTTGTTTAGTTGCATGAAACAGACATCCCCTTTTTAAAAAGTAGAATCAACATGTCAAGATGAAGTTGTTATCAGCGAACTAATCCATAAACTGCGTTGAACATGTCAAGAATTTGGTAGAAGATACATGGATACTGTCGAGACAGCATTTAAATTATGAATTGGGCAAAAGATGGATGCTTTCTCAAAACGAGGCTCCCATCTCTTTTTCTCACGAGTCTCTATCAGACGTGTTCGATCCTTCAATAAAAAGAAAAAAAGAAACCTAAAAGCAAGCTAAAAATTGACCACAGGACAAAAACCCACACCCATCTCTCTTCCTCTGCTTTCATTTTCTCTCCTCCTCTATCTCTCACGCTTCAAATGAAGCAGTCAGCCGTAAAATTCGTGCTGTTCGACCCAGTTAGATTACGTTAAATCTTGAGTATAAAATTACCGATATTTCTTTCCGACAGTCAACCTTTTAAACAAAAATACTGGGATCATCCGTCGTATACCCTTTTAACTGTAATACAATTTCCATATAACATATATTTTTGTAGTCAAGAATCGCTACCTGTTCAATTAAAAACTTGCCTCTGCATTGCCTCCGTGATTCTTTTCTCTTCTTCTGTTTTTTTTTTTAAAAATAAAAAAAAAATAAAATTCAACTGGGCATGGTGCATGTGCTTCACTCTCTAGCCGCGTGCAAGTTGTAACCATTTTTTGGGTCGTCAAGGATGGCAAATTGCAGTTCACCTACACCGAGTATGCCACCAAAAACTACGGGGGGCGTGCTTGTTTCGCTCGTATGTTGGTTCTTGCGGCAATAATGATGGGATCATGGAGGTGCTTTTGTGTTTCCTTGAGAAGAAAGAGCCTGGTAAATTCATTTAATGGCCGAAAAACAGACCATAGATGTGGCTTCAATTGCTGGGAAACTACGGGATTTTGACCTAATTTGCATAAAAAAACTAAAATGCGGCTTCATAATTATCTTGCAATTTGATTTCATATTAGAAAATGTTGGGAAGTTGCAGGATACTGAACGTTTTCCAATCTTTTTACCTTATCTTTCGATGAAAAAAGCCTTTCTATTTTATCTGATCATTGAATATTTATTACAGTTAGTTTGTGCACGTAATATAAAAAATTTACTTCATCTCATCAATCAAGTTAAAAGCATAACAATTCCCAACAATTATATTAAAAAAAAATGAAAAAAACGTATATTCATACTTGATGTTGAAGTGGGATTTGAAGTTGGGTCTAGATTTATAAGGAAATAACATGTCTACTAACTAATTAAACCAAAACCTGGTCACTTTAAATAATATTGAGATATTTATTAAAAAAAAACAAAAGAAATTGATAATAAATACAAACCATTTTAACTTGTTATTTTCATTTAGAATTTTATAGTTTGAGGGCAATTTTTTCCAACTCTTTCGTTTTGAAAATAGAAAAAGAAAGGCTCTTCTAATTCAGTCCGAATTTGGTGAATTTCCATAGCAAAAACCATCCCATAAACTCACCATACATGTTTTTTTCCCAAACTTGTCTTCAATTTCCTTCCTAAAAATTAAGTTATAGCAACGAAGCCCACGTGGTACATATTAAATCAAATCTTGAAAATTTCCTTCCAAAAATTCTCATTTTCCCTTAAAAAACCAACCTTCCAAACACATCTTAAAAGAAGAGAAGAGGAGAGAGACCGGAAAGACTTGTGTAACCTGCACGGAAGACAGAACTAAAACCCCCTCCCTTCCTCTCTAAACCTATCCTTCTCCTTAAATTCAAAAAAGAATCTGATAAACATACAGTAGCTCAAAATTTCTCTTCCCTCTCTCTCTTCAGGATTCTCTTTTCTCTCTGGACCTACTAGACCAATGAAGCAAACCCATCACCAAAAACCCACCTCCTCCACCGTCACCAAACATCTCCACTCCTTTACATGACGAAACTACCCTTCTCCTCCGTCACCCTCTTCGTTACCACCCTCACACTCCTCTCCTTTATTTTATCATCTCCATCTTTAACACATGCCTTGGGTTCCGGCTCCACCCTCGCCATCATCTCCGCCACCTCCACCGTCTGTGGCCTCGTGAGTTCCCAGCCAACCCAAAGCATCACCTGCTACAGACGAACCCCTATGGAAGGAATCATCACTGTCCAACCTAACGTCTCCTTTTCCTCCATCTCCGGCGGTTCCACCTTCTTCTGCGGCCTACGTTCCGGGGGCTACGCTTTTTTATGCTGGGACACAAGGAATTTGCCTTTTGATTCTCAAAGAGTCTATATTAACAACACTGTCTTCTTACAAAATCTTTCTGTTGGTGACGATCAAGTGTGTGCGGTTGTTAATGATACATTAAGTGTCAATAAAACAGGAACTGTTAGGTGTTGGAGAGGAGATGGTAATATAAGTAATCAATCACCAAGTGATGGTGATAAATATAAGTCAATTTCAAGTGGGTTTGGCTTCTCTTGTGGGATTTTAATGGAAAGTAATAGAATCAAGTGTTGGGGTAAGGATACAATTGCAAGAGAGATTGAGCGTGGTTTCGGAGACATGGAAATGTTGAGTCTTGAGGTGGGTGGTTTGCATGCTTGTGGTGTGAATTCTAGTGGGCTTTTGGTGTGCAGAGGGGATGAGAGTTTAGGTCAATTGAATGTTCCTTCAAATAATGTATTGGAATATTCACAGCTGGCTCTTGGGGATAACCATAGTTGCGCGATTCGAAAGAATAATGGATCAGTTGTTTGTTGGGGAGGTGATGGTGAATATAATGTGAATGAGATTCAAGGTGTTTTCTTTGAGTCTATTGTTTCCGGGTCTAATTTTACTTGTGGATTGGTTTCGTTGAATTTTTCAGTTATGTGTTGGGGACCAGGGTGGCCTAATGGTTCAGGGACTCAGCTTCCATTGGGTGAGGTTTTACCAGGGCCATGTGTGCAATCTTCTTGTAGTGAATGTGGTTTGTATCCACTATCTGAGACATTGTGTTCTGGTTCAGGGAATATTTGCAAGCCTTGCGGGTTCAATGCTTCGATGCCAACACCATTGGCTCCGCCGCCATTGCCATTAGCACCGCCCCCATCGATAGTGCCTAAGTCATCTCCGTCCAAGGAATTGACAACTGGGTTATTGGTGTTTGCTATTGTTGGATCAGTCGGGGGCTTTGCAGGGATTTGCACGATTATTTACTGTTTGTGGACCGGGGTTTGTTTTGGTAAGAAGAAAGTGCATAATTCAGTTCAGCCCACAATTACTAGAGATGGGTCCAATGGTGGCATGACTTCAAACAATAGCGGTCTAATTTCGAGATCATCAACGATAAGGCGCCAGAGCTCGAGGGCGATGAGACGACAGAGGAGTGGGACGTCATCAAAGCATGCTGATAGAGCTGAGGAGTTTAGTCTTGCTGAACTTGCTGCTGTCACCAACAATTTCTCACTAGAGAACAAGATTGGTGCAGGGAGCTTTGGTGTTGTTTATAGAGGTAAATTGAGAGATGGCCGTGAAGTGGCGATTAAGAGAGGGGAAACAGGGCAGAAGATGAAGAAGTTTCAAGAGAAAGAGAGTGCCTTTGATTCAGAATTGGCATTCTTGTCGAGGCTTCACCACAAACATCTAGTAAGGCTTGTCGGGTATTGTGAGGATGGAGATGAGAGACTTCTAGTTTATGATTACATGAAGAATGGAGCTCTTTATGACCATTTACATGACAAGAACAACATTGAAAAGATTAGTAGTGTGATAAATTCATGGAAAATGAGGATCAAGATTGCACTTGATGCTGCTAGAGGAATTGAATATCTTCACAACTATGCAGTCCCATCAATAATTCACAGAGACATCAAGTCATCTAACATATTGCTGGATGCGAATTGGACAGCAAGAGTTTCTGATTTTGGATTATCATTGATGGGTCCTGGATCAGAAGAGAATTACAATTGCAGACCAACAAAGGCAGCAGGGACAGTTGGGTACATTGATCCTGAGTACTATGGTCTAAATGTATTAACTGCGAAGAGTGACGTCTATGGCCTTGGTGTGGTATTATTAGAACTCTTGACAGGAAAGAGAGCCATATTCAAGGGTGATGATAACGGAGGCACACCAACAAGTATAGTTGATTTTGCAGTGCCTAAGATTATGGTTAATGAATTGGGTAAGATCTTGGATCCCAGGGTAGGTCCGCCGGAGCTTAATGAAGCAGAAGCAGTGGAGCTGGTAGGATACACAGCAATGCATTGTGTGAATTTGGAAGGGAAAGATAGGCCAACTATGACTGACATTGTTGGTAATTTGGAGCGAGCTCTGTCACTCTGTGATGGTAGCCATGGCAGCATCTCAAGTGGTACAATATCAATTATTTCAGATTGAAATTTCAATTTTCAAACCCAGAAAGAAAGAAAAAAGAACTATCATTTTTTTGGACAATTTAATTGGGTACAACATTTGGGCTATTGTAAAGAATTAGGAATTCCCTTTCTTCTTCCTTTTTTTTTTTCATTTTTCAATTTTAGATGAGTTAGGAGTATTTATCTAACATCGAGCTGTAGTGTAGGATTTTGTGAGCACTGACAGCAAGGACAATGATTACATGATTTACGTTACGGGGAATGTTCCTTTTCCTTTCTACAGTTTAAATTGTTTAGACACAAGCACCCCATTTGCTTCTTTTCCTTTTCTCGATCCTCATTACTTTACTAATATTGTATGCTATGCGTGAAGGACTTGGCCCAGTTTTCCTGTTGACAAATTGGATTGATTGATCCTCCATTCTCAGAAAAACTTTCAATTTCTGATGTGATGCTAGGAAAGGACATAAAGTTAAAAGAACTAGGCTTTATGGGGTTGCACGAGGGCACCAAAATACACGGTGATGCTGCTTTTCATTGTTTACTTGAACCCTTCACAAAGTTAGAGACCGAGTCCTGATCGGAACTCCTTTGAAAGCAGTTTCCGGAATGGGTCCAACCCTGAAAAGGGCGCGAAGAAAGAAGGAATTGCGGTCCCATTTCTAGACATATGGGCACATAGACGTTTGGTAGTGCTGCATGAATTTGACTTTGAAAATTCAACTCACAAAAAGGAGTCAATAGGGGGGGCTTTGATTTGGGTGGTAATGAATTATTATTCCCTTGACACGTGTGTGGACCAAAATACGCATAATATACTACTTTACGAATAATAAAAATCCACGATCCTGCTTGGTTGATAAATATTTTCCCTTAGAAAAACATATCAGTGTAATCTTATATTCTGTATATTTTATCCATTATATCTTAATCTTTGAATATAAGAAAATCAATCGATATTAACTTTTAGATTATTCAAGTTCTATAATATATTCATCTGTAAATCTTTTAATTTTCTCGTTAGAAATATCTATCTGTTTCTTTTTACACATCCTTGGAAGTGCATTTAAGTCGATTAACAAGGAGGCTATCATATAAATGCATGTAAAAAAAAAAAAAAACCAACGTACCTAAGAGTGTGTTACAGAATATGGTCAAACTAAAAGTTAAAATTGATTGATTATTTATAAAAAAAAATTACTATATATTGAGAAAACATATATTATAATTAAAAGGGTATTTCAATAGCTTGCTCCTTTTTTTTTCATTTTATAATTTGAATTTGACTAATGATTGCAGGAAATGATTTTTTATAAATGCAATATAAATGGCTTATTTAAAATATGAATCAAAGAGATTTAGTTTGAAAATAAGGTATAATTTCCATAAAAGTCATGCTGAGTATGCATGCTTGATGGTTTTTTTAAGAGAAAAACTCGTTGAATAACGCGGCAAGGGCAAGGATCTGTTCTTGATGGTTAAAGAAAAACAAAAGAAACAAAATCCAATGAACAGTATTGCGGTGCCTCTCGAATTTAATGCCTCAAGGGAGTATATAATAGTGAGACTAAATGTTGTGGGGGCAGAGGTGGGTTCTTATCGGTGGTGGCCGGTTAACCACTTCCTCGCATACATTTGCGACCTTCTTACGTGCATTCATATGTTTTAGCATAGCGTTGCTTGACAATGTGCAGTCCTAAAGGTTTAGATGTTTTTATAGTATCTATAACTATTAATTTATTTATTGTAATAAATCATTTTGCAGTAAGAGGACATATAAATTGAGAGAAATCAATACAACGAGATCAAGCTTTGCCGTAATTTATGCACGGCCTCCTAACTACAACATGTGTTTTCTTTGTGTAAACAACGTTTAGCTCTATGATCAGACCAATACAATGTCTGGTACTGGCAGACAGATACCATTTGTCACGGCTCACGGGAAACGACTACAGGCCAAAGGGATGGATGCATTAACAGTTCCTTGAGGTGGCAAGCATGATATGCAAACAAGTCACATGTGCCTATGATGCATATGACTCCGGCACCTCATGACCATTCGCCCACGCTCATCAATGCTTGTAGCTTGTGTCAATCACCACTTGAAATTGCCGTGCCCTGACCGTTCTCTAATTTATTTTGCAATTAATTTTTGAGATCCGTTAGGGTTTACCAGAGCTCGCCCTGATTCTACCTACTGAAAACACAAGGGAGGAGGATTTGATATGATCATGTCACAAACTTTTCTCTCTTATCCCCACTCTCGTGCTTGCGCTCGGAGCTCCCTTTTCTACCTTTCAACCAATACTTTAGTCTTCTGGGCTGATCCAATCATACCATATTCAATATGCTATAGCTGCTATTGACCGGAATTCAGGCCCAACTTCTGTTGATTTCATGCACTTACGGACGATTTACCTGGATGGGTCTGTCATTGGAGGAAAGAAAGACTGAAAGAAAGAAAAAAGATAGCAGATCAGACACGTGTTGGTTCCACGACATAGAAAGCCAGTGAGACTTCTCCACGTGTCCTCATGGTAAATAGAGTCCAAAGCAAGCCCTAGAGCGACCCAACTTCTTGGAAAAACACGAGAAGGCCTAATGGCATTATGGCAGATTCTTCAATTTGTTTGGAGGATGCTAAGATGTTCTTTTTTCTTGGATGTACGTACCGAATAGAAAATGATTTGCATCAACATCAATTAAATCATTCAGTCCATGTAATCGGTCTAATCTGGACAAATCATATACAGACCATCTCATCAAGTTCATACAGTCATATCAGAATCATGTCTTGCTACGTTAATCAAAGTGATATTTGACGGTCATTTCCATTCCTGCATCCACATCCCAAATACACGCCTAAAAAATCACGTTGTCTGCCCAAATCAGGTGATGCCCACCGCTTTGGTATGTCAGGCAGAAGACTACCAAACGAAAACAAAATCCCCAGCAAGTTTCCTAGACAACAATTATTTTATTATAAGAAAAAAAAATTCGGTAAAACCAGTAAAGGCCTATCAGAGTTCAAGCAATGTAACTCGATCAAGACTCTCAATTGACAGCGTTGCCAATGGTTAGATTCGCGGATGTCTTCTTCTGTGTCTTTGCTGCTCTTCAACTTCATTCATCCAATCGGAGAGCCACATGAGACCTTTGTAACCGAAATATGCAGCTGCCACCAGAGTCACCATAAGGGTGACTATTACAAGAAGCCACTTCATGGTGGCAGCAATTTTCTGCTTCAAAACAAGTCTTCATTACAGCAAAGTAGTAGTTAACAAAACCTGTTCTTACTTCAGAAGAGTAACATACCTGCAGTTGTGAGGTCTTCTTTGTTTCTTGTAAATGTTCACGCCGTTTTCGGCGCTTCGGTGGATGAATTTCAGTGGCTGGAACCTTCTCCTTCAATAAATATCATAAAATGCAATCAGATTTCAGGTCGAGGGAATCATGCCCCAAAAAATAGTTTGTGCTTGTGCACCAGAGTTCATTTCTGTTACTGTATATATCCATGGTGGTGGTTTACTAGGCATTCCATAATAGAAAGGTGAAGCCATGTCCTTTAAATGCCACACGTAATAAGAAGGTAAAATGGTGCCAACTAGTTTATGAAGAGGAGCATTTTCCAAGATACCATGTAATAGAAATCAAAGTAAGAAAAGGTTCTACATTTGAATTCTGATAACATAAACAATGATGCTATTATTAAAGGCACACATTAGTTGACCAAGCTAAAGCTTACTGTGATAGCAATTAAATCGATTGACATTTTAAATTTGTATCTGTAAAGCTATCAATGTTACTATCTGGAACCATAAGCTCAAGCATAAAGAGTTGCCAAGAATGAATTGCATGATTCTAGTTGGAATAAAGAGTACCTCCAGGTCTTTGGATTTACGCAAATGCAATTCCTGATCCACAACCTGTGCTTTACTCTTGCAACCAGAATTGCAAGGAAGAATTCCAAGTCCAAAATGACTTTTAGATATATCTTTGGGATCGGAACCTGCTTTGTGATAGGCTGCTTGAACCTCTTGACATGGCATCTCCTTTTTCAAGGTTTGGCATTGACAACGAACAGTGACCTTGCAAAAGAGTTGGCAAGACAAATCAAGTTAATGACTAGTAGCTGAAATAACATTGGTGTTTTACGCATTAACGAAACATCCTTTTCACTGATCATTTTTTATGATGAGATAACTTAAGTCAGTACCTTTTTGGCGCACTTGTCAGGTGATGGGCATTGACCTGGATGACATGTCTTGGGGCATAAATGTGTACAATTAGGCAATTTCCTGCATTAATCAATCACGTCATATCATTTTTGAAGATTCTCACAGCAATTCAAGGCAGCAAGCCATTCAGAGGTCATGCCATTTTCACTTCTCCAAAAATCATCATAATATGTTCCAAGACCATCAAGATTATTCTAAAAAATACAAAACCTTGAAGGTTTCAGATTTCAGCCTAAAGCACTTGAGGGATCCTCAAAATCATTTACTCCAAAAATCCCCATGTAGAACCATTATCAAAATCCAACAACATACAAGTTTCCAAAGTAAATCTATACAATCATATAGCAATTAAGGAACAGAAGGAAAACTCAATTTCAGCAGCTTCCACACAAGCAAGTAGAAATAAACAGCAGTGTCAGTACTATATATTATCGCTTCACAACTGCATGAGTGTTGTCAAGAGGTGCTGAGGCTCTTGCCTAGGCAAGGCAAGGCGAGGCCCCGGTGCCTTTATTAGCCTCAGGCATTGGATTTCAATGAGGCACCGCCTAGGCTAGCACCTTGTGAGTGGGTGCAAGGCGCTAAAGGCTAGTGCTTGCTTGAAGTTCTTGCTTTTCTGTTGGATTTTTCTTTTTTTTTTTTTTGAATGATTTATGTTTTGACCTATTTTTTTAATTTTTTAATTTACCACAAGAAACAACTTAGGGGTATTTTTGTAAAAAAACAAAAATAAGGGTAAAAAAATTAAAATAAATCATTAAAGAGGGAGACAAACAGACAATGAAGGACACTTGGAAGAGAAACACCAACCACACTTTCTATTTTCAACAGTGGGAGTCGGAGAACAACACATGTACACGAAATACTTTATTTTTTTCTGAACAAGTGCAGTATGGTTTGATAGATGAGGATTTCAATTATAATTATGAAATGGAGGAAATGGAGGGTTCAGGTGAAGGAGAGGAAAGCATGGATGAAGATGTTTTTGAAGATTAATGAATATCGATGATGATATTTAATTTTGCTTTTTAATCTATTTGGCTACTTACTACTTTAAATTATCTTATTTTGTTTTAAAGGTGAAAAATATAACTTTATATGACCATGTTATGGTATTTTATATTTTCTTTTGATTTTCTAATGATCTAATCTTAACTAGAAAGATATATATTTTAGATTTATATAATATAATATAATATTACATTTTTTTTTAATTTATAGCATATTGCCATTGTTCATTCGGGTGAGCGCCTAGGCGTGAACCTAGCGCCTCGGGCATTTTATGGGCTTGGCGCCTTTTAGCACCTTTCACCTTTGATAACACTGTCCACGTCACATTTTTGCATTCAATTTCTTCATCTGCCATGAGACAGAATAGAGTTCATATTATCATGAAACTTAGCATAGAATATTCAAGAGATTGCAACTGTGTCAGTAAAAAAATATGCAGGTCACTCACACATGCAACGCTTATCTTTACAGCTTTGTCTTGGTTTGACTTCTCACAAAGAAAATGAAAAGCAAAAACAAACTGAAGCGCACAATCAACAACAGAAATCATATGCAAAGTCAAAATAAAAGGTTCCTTGACTTGAACCAGGGATAAAAATCATAAAAAAAAAAAGTTTTGCAGAAAATATTAACAAGATAAAAGTGCATAATCCATTTATTACCTATGGCAAGATCCACCACATGAACGAGCAGCCATTTGCTCCTTTTCTGACAAGTTATTGTAATATATGCACTCAAAAACGTGGACCATAGAACCACAATAACAAGATCGTTTCACAAGAACTTTGCAAGGAGGGCAGTCCCCAGGATGACATGGTAGAGGGCAAGAATGTCGACAAGCAGGTTTCCGTTCCTGAACAAATGAGGTAAAACATCAAAAAACATACAATGATGCTAAGATGAAACAGCTCTGGTGCACCAACAAATAATAAAATTACACCCTGTTTACATCATCTTCTAAACCCAGGACAAGAAAAAATTTAAAATGAATAAAAAATATTGGTAATAAGAAAAATCAAATGGAAAACAACAGAATGGCATCGCAATAATTTATCACCTTTTCACAAGGAAGATGACACTCTTCACAAGACTCACTTCTTTTATGTTGAACCAATGAAGTTGAAGACTGGCTCTTCAGTGCATGGCAAGTTTTTGTACAATAATGATTGCCACAAGAAAGAGGGCTCCCACACAGATTTTCACAGGAAAATTGGGTTCTGTTTGAGCAGACCATCTGAAATGAGGAGCAACCAAAATAGGTCAGCCACCCAACATAGAGAAAGGAAAAAAAGAAGAAAATTTATTGAGCCACTAGATAATTGAAACAAACCATTCTCTCTGCTCCAATGTGCTGGCCAAGACATGGCCTCCAAACAAGTTCAGGGCAAGGAGGGCATGGGGTTCCTGGTGTACTTTCACTCTGATGATTTGGTTTCTTTTTCTTTGGCCTCAATGTGAAATCTGGATTAGGAGGTGGTCTGGGGCCGTGGCACCTGAACCACAACAGAAAAAAAATACAAGGATAGAATGATTTCATGAATTACCAACCAAAGGAAAATCTTGAGAAAACATTCGCTAATTTGAAATTCCATGAACCTTAATTTGCACTTATGGCTGCATGGGTATTCTTCATCACAAAGCAATCGACAAGGAGGGCATGCCCCATAATGGCATTTGTGTGGCTGGACAAAATGACAGATAAGAATTGCTTAAATAAACTCCAGCAGAGCATGCTAAGGATCGTGAAATAGCAACAGCATCTGTCTCTCTTAAATCAGAATTACAAGTAGATGTACAGAATTATTAAAGAGAAGTCAAAATTTAGACCAATGAACAGCCAAGTATAAAGGATGCCACTATTAGCATTCGCTGTTCAATCTCCACAGCAACTTCACATGTTTTCGATAAAACAAAGCACCACCACAGCATCAACCGGAAATACACACCTATTCTTACCTTAGAATCTGATCCATGTCGGCATAAAGGAGATATTCCACATGATTTACGACATTTTGGAGGCTTTTGGTCTTTCTCAGTGCCACAGGGAACCTGAAGGAAAATCCATAATGAAATACTGATTAATGTGGAGGTGTTAGCATTTTCTTTTGGTTTCTTACAATGGTGAAGGCAAGGATTGAGCCCAAGTCCTACTCCCTGCCATTGCTTTGAAACAGAGAGTACTGTTGGGCTAAACACAACTGGTTAAGCTTTGAAACAGAGAGTACTGTTGGGCTAAACACAACTGGCTAAGTATTAATAAACTGAAAGGGTTAAATGAAGCAAGAAAAGGAAAGGAAATTCAATATACGAGGGGTTTGTATAATCTATCAAGGCTCTATTCTAGTTATATTAAAACAGAAAGAAGTTAATTCCTAGACAGGGTTCTATATATAAGCTTATGACTTTGCCAGAATATAAATTGCTATAGATTGATTCAGAGACCTGTAAATTGCGCATTCAGATAATCTAAATGCCAGTCCTGATTAGAAATTAAAAAAGATATCCATTAAGCAAAACAATTACCTCAAAATGAGTCTCTCCACAAGCACATGAAATTGTAAACATTACAGGACAAGGAGAACAGGCACCTCTACAAGAACAAAACCAACCATCAAGTCATTGCCTAGATACAGAAATATCCATAAAACATAACATCTCATTAGCTAACTGGGAACAATACCACAGTTTACAGTATATTGTGAGACTGATCCACGATTTCAGAAGCTCAATCGAAGACATTTCAAACTAATGAATTGTGCTTGAAGAATTCTTAAATGCAGTGGCATAGCAAAACTACTTTGCATCTCATCTTTTCTATTTTAAATCATCCTCTTGTATATAAGAAATGCAAGTGAACCAAGATGAGGACAAACATACCGATGACACGGGGCAGGACACTTGTGATTCTTACACCGAAGCCTCTTGCCGCAAATCTGAAATTTCAAACATTTATTGAATTTCAGAATAAAAAAAAAAAGGTGTACTAAGCAACCAGGTACTACAAATTGCACCTCTCCACATGGCGGACAGTCCCCATCACAGCAGCGACGTTTACAAGCATGTCGTCCACAATCTCTCATTCTTTGACACTTCCTCTCACACGCCAAATCTTGATAGCAAGGAACCTAATCTAAATTCAGTTAAATCTCCCCAATTTTGAACTTGCACAATGAATAAATGGAAAAATAACAGTAAAATTTTCAGTTCACCACAAATGACTGAACGAATACGTATTACATTACATCCAATTATCCAGTATCTCCATTGCAATACTGAATACAATTTAACTGTAATCATTGATAAAGCACTAAATTGGATTATAAAGCAAGGGACAAAAATGAAGTTTTTACCTCTTTCTTCATCCCCCCACACCTACACAACTTGGTGACAACAATTCGACAAGTCTCAATGCAAGGCCCTCGATGACATCTCTCGTGGCACCTATGGAAACCACAACTCAACATTTTATCACAGGTACCACCACAAAGCGGCACAACAATATCACAAGCCATTCCTTCATAGAGTCTCTTCCCGCATGGACATGCTCTCTTCCCTTGAAGAGGACAATCTCCACACTCCCCAAAATGGCACCCCCTCTCACACACATGTTTTCCGCAGGCTAACAATTTCTCACAGGGATTCTCACATCTAAATTCTCTCTCACAGCACTCCCTCTCCTCAACTTTCCTTCCACATGAACATTTATAAACCCCGCGAGCATTACACGGCGGGCAGGGTCCATCGTGACAAATTTGTTTACAGCTATGAATCCCGCAATCTAATGATTTATTACAAATATCGTTACAAGAAAATAATTTGTAACCGCAACGCTTAACATCCGTCGTTTTGCCGCAAAAACATGTCGCTTTGACAAGTTTCGGGCAAGATGGGCAGGGACCGGGATGGCAAAGTAACAAACAGCAATGACCGCAGTTATTCTTCAACTGACGGTTACAGATTTCACCGCAAGAATGGGGTAAAATCCAAGGATCATTTGGTGGATTTTCGACTTTGCCACAGAAACAGAGGTAATTTCTGGGGATTTTAGATCTAGAATAATCAGAGCGGCATTTAGGGCAATTCCAGGTGGAGGATTCAGCGGCTTTATCAGAGGAGATAGGGAGGCGCGTGGAGGCGCGAAGAGCGGAGAGATCGGAGGCTTGGCGAGCCCAGGATTGGATACAGATAAGGTGGAAAACGGCGTAGCAGAGAGAAGTGCAAGACCAGGTCGGATCGGAGGTTTTGATGCGTTCGAGACAGATGAGACATGATAGAGCGCCGGAGGAGGAGGAGGTTAGGAAGGATTTGATTTTGGTTAGGTCGTGTTGCGTTGGTTGTAAGGATTGGTGGTTGGCGTGTTCGAAGTAGGATTTGAAGATTGAGTTTGTGAGATCTGCGGAGTGTTGGTTTTGGCTGTTGGCGGTGTCGGAGTCGGAGTCAGAGTAGGAATCGGAGTCGGAGAAGGGTTTCTGTTGTTGTTGTTGTTGTTGTTGTTGTTGTAGGTGGTGGTGATGGTGATGGTGGTAGCCAAGGGCGGAGGACATTTTCCGATTTCGGGGGTGGTGGGTTTGATTTGGCTGGAGATGGAAGAACAAATTGAGGGCGGGTAATGAAGTCACTCACGTGAAAAAGGTTCCAGGTTTGGAATGTTGGGCTCAGGACTGGACTGTTTGTTGGACCGCTTGCTTCCCTACGGCTAGAACTCAGATCCAATGGACAGGTATGGTTATCATAATGGGTTTCATTTCTGGTGACAAGCCCTAATTTGTTTTGTGAAGTATCTGGTGTCTGCTTCCTTACACAAGTATGATGGAAACAGTATCACACTGCACCACACTATTGTTGGGGCTAGGCTGACCCTTATTGGGTACCTCTTTCTAAATTTTAGTCTTACTTTAGTTCAAATCCTTCCCTATTGATTTTATTGCAAATTTGATTGACTATCTCATCTCTAATGTGTTTAGGGCTGACCTCATTGTGCCTCCGGTACAAAGCCATGCATGCTGTCACTTGTAACAATTCTTTTATTGAAGAAGTGGGAAAACTTGTGGTCAAATCGGTAACGACTTGGAAAACAAACTGGAAATAGGAAACAAGATTGACTTGGAATTTTTTTTTTAGCATCAATGGGAACCGATGACAAGAAACAAGATGGCTATCTTGGAATTCAATGTTGCCCAAATCACAGTTTAAATATCTTATTGTCTTGAGGCAACTACAAAAATACTTGCTAGCTGTCACATATTTCACAAGATTATAGTACATCAAAAGGAACAGTCAATGGAAAGCAGCAGGCAGATGTTATTATGTTCACACGGCAACAAAAATCACATAATCACACCAGCTCACAACAACAAATGGACTTCAACAGATTTTTACATCGCCCCAGTGGTTTTATACTTGGCATGGAACTGCCATTGGTATCAAACAAATTCGAGACGCACAAGGAGCTTTACAGAATTGTATTTCTCTCCCTTGCGGTCATGGAGTGGGACTGCTCGAATCCCTTCTCTCAACTCCCGCACAGGAAGGCATGTCTGACCACCAAAGTCATCCTTTTCTGACATGTCATACTCATGAACTTCAATCCGGAGCAGAGCTAGATCTGGAACAGTCAATGGAAACTCAAACTCCTCATCCCAAACAGGTATCCAATTGTCCTCCAGAGTCCTTGTTTTCTTCATCCCAGTATCTGCAGGGACCCCAGCAATCCCAACCTGCACAAAATAAAGTTGAATTGCACTAGATTATCCATTATTTTCATAGTCCGGTTCAGATAGCTCTCGGAAAAGAAGGAGGGGGGCAAAAAGAACTGAGCAAAATGGAACCAGAAGCACACTGCAAAAATCCAGGGAACACGTAACAGCTAAGACAAACACGGTGTCATGGTAAAGCATTGGGTTACAATAAATCTCAACGAGGATAATGCCATGGACAGAACCAGAACAAGAGGTTTTTGGCGATAAGACAAAAATATTTTGGATATGGTCACTTATGAAGAGAAGAAAATGAGACCAGAAGATTGTATCCACTTACCCTCACATAGAAATCTGGTGGGGAATATGCATCAAAATGTGTGTGATGGAAATCATAATACCATCCTTCACCCATGTATATTTTCACCTATTCAGCAATAAGAAAATTACAATTACTAATCAACGCAAAAGCAAATGCACAAGTGAACATTATATGGGCGTTTTAAATGGAAATCCAGGAAAAATCCATTCCAATCAAAGTGAATGACAACAAAGCACTCACCTTCAAAGTTTTTTGCACAGGTAACTTGGCTTTGGGATCAAATACCTCGCCATGTGGACCAGACTTCAGAAGAAAATCCGGTTTCTTCACAAAACCACACCCACCATTGGCTCTGAACATTCCTTGCATCATCCAGAGTGATCTTCCATATCCCTGGAATGAAAGACCTGCTTTTAGTATTTGGTGGAGGCACATACTTGTACAAATTTGAAAGAACAATAATATATTTAACGCAACAGTCAGCTTGTGTTGTATAAGATAACTATACTCAAGAAAGCCTCCATCACAATTCTCTTCTATCAGTCTAGTACTTTTTAAACACAATTTTGAATAAAATTATTCAATTAAGAAAATCCATTTACAAACAAAAGGCCAAAACTATTAAAAACTACAATGATGTAACACCAAATCCACACGGCTTCACTTTCTGCCCTCAAAGTTTATGCATTGGGAACTCAATCCTTAGATTTTGGAACACAAACCTGCATATTAAAAGCAACCATTTGAGCACCATGCATCCATCCAATTAGTGGGTTGTAGTTGGATGAGTTCACACGAATACCCTTTGGATACACCCTGAGTATATTCCGCTGGGTAAACCTGTATAGCAAGTCATTCATTAGACATTATGGAACTTGGTTTTCTAATTATCCGAGTACAAAGTGTGCATAGGAGATAGTTCTGAAGCACATCAGCTTATTACTGGCATAATAATGGAATAGATAATGCCTGCAAAGGAGTCAAAAATAAGAAGCCAGGACTAAATAAACGCCACCACATAAAATATTAGAAGTCATTTTTTTAAGTCATTCAAATCCTTAAACTCCACCAATAAATACATTCTCAACCATGAGCATCGATCCATCAAATGCACATAAACAAATAAATAGCACTCGTGACAACAAGGTTTCAAGCAGCAGATAGAGGCACATGTACTTCTCCAGATTAGAATTCTTTCAACAGAATGCTTTAGGGCTTGTTGATACCTGACAATTTCTTTTCCATGGGTCTCTGCAGCATTTTCAAGTTGTTGCTCGCTTAAGCTAAGACGCCTCACTTTATCAGGATCCACTCTCAAACATTCTTCTAATCCACCTTTAGGCTTCCCAGCAGGAATAGCAATTAAACGTTTATATTCTGGTGCTATATCATGCGGCAACTTGTGGTCTCCTTCACCAGGATCTTCCTCGGCATCATTATCATCTTCGTCCAATTCATTCTGCTTCAAGAAGATTGGTCAGGAATGAGATTAGAAAAAACTGGCGAGCTAAATACTAATAAGCGTCTTCACATACCTTGTCATCAGCGCCTTTAAGATTAAGGATTTCTTTCCCCCAAGCTTCTTCATCGGGAGCAACATTACCCTTCTGGGAATCACTCTCTTTATCCTTAATTTCCTTTGCCTCAAGGTACTCCTTCGGTGGTTTTGTTGATATGATAATACGTCTCTTCAATGACTCAGGGGAAGGGAATTCCTTCAAGCATTCTGAGCCAGGAGAAAACAGTGTGTCTCCAAATGTTTGAGTGACCATCTAGAAATCATTGAAAAAATAGTAAATCATTAGCCTGTGAGAGCTGCACATCCCTACAAAATAACAAAGACTCACCTTAGACACTTTAGACTGGAGATCTGGAGTAAGGTGATCTTCTAGAGTTATAACAACAGGGAATTCAGATGCAGTAAAAGCATGCTCCTTGATTGACCTCAAACATTTGATAAGTTGCACCGGAGTTGTCAAAGTCCTAGACGAAGTAAAATGTACCACTGGTTAAGGGAAGGATGCTTCAAAAGTATTTTGAAGTGCATAGAAATTTCTGATACCCGATTAAAAAGTCAATAAAGGCAAAGTTTATGCGTTAAAGGATACTGCATTATGTAAAAGAATTTAACAAATTAGCTCATATGGATCCTCCGTCAAGAAATAAAAAAACACAACAAAGCTTCTTTATGATTCAAATCACCTACTCAAGATCAAGCTCAAAACTTTAAGAAAAAATATTGCGTTTAAGTTGCTGTATCAATAATTTTAGTTCCTGCTTCATTTTCCATTTGCAGTAACAATTACACATCATTTAGTACCCACATTAGAGATTCCAGCATTAGCGCAATAACAGCATACCTCCCATGAAGTACCTCCACGTCATCCTTGTCGGAATTTGGCCATATATCCAATTCAATTACTCTCACACCTTTCTTCAGTGCATTTATGATGGGAACATCGCTGCAATCGCTACTGAGCTGATTCCCAGTTAGATATGAATTGTGGCCGGTATAAATGAAATAGTGTGAAATGGGAGCTGTCATGTCATGGTGCGCCTGAAACCAGAGAATGCAATAGAACAGCAAATACAAAAGAACGCAGATATCTAAGTGAGATTGAAACAAAGCAGTGATTCCACGAAAAAAAAACAGATAAATCAGTTAAAAAATAAACCATGACAAAGAGGCAATAGTTGAAAACTTTTATTTTTACATTCCTGATCGTTTCTTGGAGAAAATGAAAGACATTCCACTCGTAAACAAATGTTAAATAACAAAAGTCAAAAGCCAAATGGACACTTTCAGGCATCCCATGGAACTTTCTGCATCTAATCATATGTTTCAAAGAGAATTAACCAATAGCACTAATTGAATCGTGAATTACTTTGATCAATGCAGCTAATTACTACCCATTTAGTCAAAAGTCAAAATCTTGAGTTTTTCCCAATATAGAACCAAAAAACCCAACAAACTTCCTATTTTAGTCACTAGAGCAAAAACTAGAGGGGAAAAAAAAGAGTCTGTCTAGCTATTTCAAGTGATTCCAGTATTTATGATAAGTACCGGATTTAAGCAAAAAGAAATAGTCATTTAACATAAGTCATTAAAGAACCAGAACTTAGCCTCAACAAAGAAAGGTAAGAAAACAAAAATTACCCCAAGTTTAAGATCAAGAGGAGGGTTATTATCACCAAAGAGATACTTAAAAAAGGCCTCAAGATTGAGCCCTTTACGGTGAAAAATGGCCAAATGTTTGAGGCTTTCGATGATGGCTTGTGCTTCCTCGAGAGTAGCCTTCTCTTGTTTTTGAACCTCGATCAAGAACCTGTGGAGATGATTGTCGGTCATGATGCCATTATCCGAGTATTGATTAAACAAGGCCCTGATCTCCTCCGGTGCCTCTGCCACTGCAAGCTTGAACCTCCTGCTAAAGCACAAGCAAACTCTGTAGGTCTGTTTAGACATTGGAGAAATTTTTTTCACCTCTTGGAGTTTTGAGGATTACAATTTGTGTTATTTCTTCTTGTATGTAAGAGGAGAGAGTGTTGTTCGTGTCTTGTCTGTACGTAGAGTATTGAATGGTTTCCATATAAATTAGTTGGTGATGGTCCAGATTGACCCTTTTGTTTTTCTGATGGGGTCAGGTCAGTTTAGACAGGTGGCTTTGGCGTATTGGGTTTGGTTTTGGCTGTGATGAGAATCCATGACTCCCTGTACACTCTTATCCCTTCGCTAGATAAAATTATACACGTGGTTAGGTTACTTGACGCTTGATAGGTAGCTTCCGATGATGATGACGACGACGACGACGATGATGATGACGACGACGACGACGATGATGATAAATAAAATAAAAATCGAGATATATTACTATTTTCTTTCGTTTTTTACTTAGATTCTGACGATTGTCGAGATATTTTTAATCAGTTTTAATAATGTATAGTTTAATTTTTCACTATGGAAATATTTTTTTTAGACGATCAAACGAGCCTCGATCAAGGAGAAAAATTAAAGAAACCCAATTTTCTTTTTGTAGTGAAGAAAACCTCAACTGTTTTTGTTATACACTATGCCTCACTGTTATATACAAATAAGATGAGGTGGATTATACCTGTTTTTTGTTCTTGTTCAAGGGGCTGCTTTGCGCGGTGATTGGGCAGTGTTTTTTAAAAATTTAATTTTTTTT
>Ga0325403_1000574_pt1 | contig 26792 bp, 31 predicted proteins | sample PopdelMetagenome_19_FD_205665 | JGI IMG/M metagenome (GOLD analysis project Ga0325403, IMG submission 205665) | Populus deltoides microbial communities from Bellville, Georgia, United States - Xylem-PdKOR-R4 | ecosystem: Host-associated > Plants > Phyllosphere > Stem > Wood/Secondary xylem... | reverse complement strand
AGCGGCCCGACAGTGACGGCGGGTGGACCGGCAACACCGTGGTCGAGGTCGACGCCGCGCGCGTGCCGGTGTCGGAGACCAACCCCCACGGCAACGCCTTCACGAGGAAGCTGACCCCCCTGACCTCGGAGGGCGGGGCCCAGCGGCTGTCCGACGCCACCGTCGGGCGGACCTGGGTGGTGACCAACCCGTCGGTGACCAACCGGCTGGGCGAGCCGGTCGGCTACGCCCTGCACCCGCAGGCCAGCCCCGCGCTGCTGGCCGACCCGAGCTCGGTGGTCGCCTCGCGCGCGGCGTTCTCCACCAAGCACCTGTGGGTGACCCCGCACGACCCGGCGCAGCGGTACGCCGCCGGTGACCTCGTCAACCAGCACCCCGGTGGCGCGGGCCTGCCCGCCTACACGGCGGCGGACCGGTCCGTGGAGGACACCGACGTCGTGCTCTGGCACACCTTCGGCCTCACGCACTTCCCGCGTCCGGAGGACTGGCCCGTCATGCCCACCGACTACACCGGGTTCCAGCTCAAGCCCCACGGGTTCTTCGACAGGAACCCCGCCCTCGGCGTGCCCGCGGTGCTGACCAGCAGCAACGGGCACTGCTCCTCGGGGAAGTGACCCGGTGACCGTGCGCGCCGTGGGCCAGCTCCTCGCGGTGACCGCCGCGCTGGTCCACGGCGCGCTCGCGGTGGCCGACCCGAGCGCGGTGGCGCTGGCGATGCTGCCGCTGGCGCTCGGGTGCGTGCTCTGCGCCCGGCACCTGGGGTCCGCGCGGGAGTGGTCCGCCTGCGCGGTGCTCGACGCGACGATGCTGGGGTTGATGCTGCTCGACCACTTGGCGACGGGCGCCAGCCCGATCACGGTGCCGGGCCACCACGGTGGGGCGATGGTGGTGGGCTCGGTGGCGCACGGCGGCGGGAGGCATCTCCTCATGGGCGTCGCCGAAGGCCTGGTGGTCGCGCAACTGGCCCTCGCCGTCGTCGTCGTCCACCGGAAACGGTTCAGGCGAGCGCCTTGATGGCTTCCAAGTAGTCGTTGATCGCGTCCCGGCTGCGCGTCAGGAAGTCGACACGTTCGGTCATGCGGTCGCGTTCGTGTTCGAGGATGGCGAGCATCTCGGGCGTCGCGTCGGTGAAGTGGATGACGCGGGGCTTGTCGAGGCAGGGAAGGATCTGCTTGATGATGCGGGTCGGTAGACCCGTGTCGATCAGTCCGCGAACTTGGACGACGCGGTCGACGAGGTACTCGTCGTACTCGCGGTAGCCGTTCGGCATCCTCCTCGGCACGATCAGCCCTTCGTCCTCGTAGTACCGCAGCGCACGCGTGGAGGTTCCGGTGAGCTTGGCCAGCTCTCCGATCCTCATGCGATGCCCCTCGCTCCTCGTCTGACGGCCTCCGGCTTGACCTTCACGCTGACGTCAACCTCTGACGATCAGATCATGACGACACCAACGACGCCCACCCCTCTCCCGTGCCACGACCGACTCCCCTGGGCAGGCCTGCTCGCCCTGGGGACAGCCGGGTTCATCACGATCATGACCGAGGCGCTTCCCGCCGGCATCCTGCCCGCGATGAGCGATGACCTGGATGTCTCCGAGGCCGCTACCGGGCAGACCGTCACCGTGTACGCCATCGGGTCCGCGGTGGCGGCGGTGCCCTTGACGGCGGCGACGATCGGATGGCCCCGGCGCCGCCTGCTCCTGCTCGCGATCGCAGGCTTCGCGGTCGCGAACACGATCACTGCCATCTCGCACGACTACGTGCTGACGATGGTGGCGCGGTTCGTCGCCGGGGTCGTCGCGGGTCTTCTGTGGGCGCTGATGGCCGGGTACGCGCGCCGCATGGTGGCCCCGGAGCAGCGGGGGAGGGCGATGGCCATCGCGATGGCCGGCGCTCCGGTGGCCCTGTCGGTCGGTGTTCCCGCCGGGACCTTCCTCGCGAGTCTCGTCGGGTGGCGCTACACCTTCGGGATCATGACGCTGCTCACGCTCGTCCTGATCGGCTGGGTGCTGGCCACCGTCCCCGACTTCGCGGGACGGCCTCGGGGAGCCCGCTTCCCGTTGCGCTGCACGCTGCGCATCCCGGGCGTCGTCCCCGTGCTGTCCGTGACGCTCGTCGTCGTGCTGGCCCACAACGTCCTCTACACCTACATCGCCCCTCTTCTCGTGCCCCTGGGGTTGGGGGATCGCGTCGACGCGGTCCTCCTCGTGTTCGGTGTGCTGTCGCTGGTGAGCATCGGGATCACCGGAGCGCTGGTCGACCAGTGGCTGCGCACGCTCATGATCACCAGCTGCGCTCTGTTCGCAGCGGCGACGCTCGCCCTCGGGCTGTTCGCCGCGCTGCCGTGGGTCGTGTTCGTCAGCGCGGCGACGTGGGGCCTTGCGTTCGGCGGGGCAGCGACGCTCCTTCAGACCGCGTCCGCCGAGGCGGCGGGCGAGGCCGGCGATGTCGCGCAGTCCCTCGTCGTCACCTGCTGGAACACCGGTATCGCGGGAGGAGGCGTCGTCGGCGGTCTCCTGCTCACTGGAGCGGGTACCGCGTCGCTTGCCTGGTCGGCGCTCCTCCTCCTGGTCACCGGTCTCGTCGTGACGGTCGCGGCTCGCCGACACGGCTTCCCGTCCTCTCGTCCGGCCTAGCGGGGCGGGGGCAGCAGACCGCGGGACATCGCCACGGTGACCGCGGCCGTCCTGTCGTCCACGCCGAGCTTGGTGAACACCCGCAGCAGGTGGCTCTTCACGGTGGCCTCGCCGATGAACAGCTCCGCCGCGATCCCCGGGTTGCTCAGCCCACGCGCCACGCACGCCAGCACCTCGGTCTCCCGGGCGGTGAGCCGCTCCGCGGCGGGCTCGCGCATCCGCAGGAGCAGCTTCGCGGCCACCGGCGGGGCCAGCACCGTCTCGCCGCGGGCGGCGCGGCGCACCGCGTCGGTGAGGACGGCGCGCGGGGCGTCCTTGAGCAGGTAGCCGGTGGCCCCCGCCTCGACGGCGCGCAGGATGTCGGCGTCGGTGTCGTACGTGGTCAGCACCAGCACCCTCGCGCCCGGGTGCGCGGCCACCAGGCGGCCGGTCGCGGTGACGCCGTCGACCCCCGGCATGCGCAGGTCCATGAGGACGACGTCGGGGTGGTGCTCCTCGAACGCCGCGAGGGCACCCGCGCCGTCGTCGACCTCGGCGACGACGGCGAGGTCGGCCTCGGAGGACAGCAGGGCGACGGTGCCGGCGCGGACGACCGGGTGGTCGTCGACGACGACCAGTCGCAGGGGCGCCGCAGTCATGAGGGCACCCTGACGCGCAGGACGCAGCCGGTGCCCGCCGGGGTGCGCTCGGTGAGCTGCGCCGAGCCGCCCACCTGCGCCGCGCGCGCGGCCATCGCCGTCAGGCCGTAGCCCGCCCGTGGTCCGGCCAGCGCGGCAGCGCCGTCGGGGCCGAGGCCCGCGCCGTCGTCGACCAGCGCCATCTCGACGCCCTCGACGTCCGCGGCGAGGGCGACCACCACCCGGGTGGCGCCGCCGTGGCGGCGGGCGTTGGCGAGGCCCTCCTGCGCCGCCCTGAGCAGGACCACCTCCGCCTCGGGGCTCAGCGCGGGCAGCGACGCAGGCAGGTCGAGCTCGACGGCCGGGCCGCCCTGGGCGGTCGTCCGCGCCGCCAGGCGCTCCAGCGCGCTGAGGAGGCGGTGGTCCGAGGCGGGCTGCGCCAGGTCGGGAGGGGGGTGGGCGGCGACGATGGCGCGGGCCTCGGCCAGGTTGGCCCGCGCGGTCGCCTCGATGAGGTCGAGGCGCTCGCGGGTCCGCCCGGCCTGGGCGGCCTGCGCCAGCGCGACGATGCTGAGGAACCCCTGCGCGAGGGTGTCGTGGATCTCCCCGGCCATCCGCTCGCGCTCGGCGAGCACCCCGCGGGCGTGCTCGGCGGTGGCCAGCTCGGCCCGGGCTGCGGTCAGCTCCGCGAGCAGGGCGGCGCGCGACTCGCTCTCGTGCACCAGCCCGGTGATCCACAGGCCCAGCACGATCGCCGCTGCGGACTGCAGGAAGGCGGTCACCACGGCGTCGGTGACGGAGCCCGGCGCCCACCCCGACCCCGCGACCTGCACCACGGCCAGCGCCGCGGGCACCACCACCACGACCGCGACGGCCGGCCCCCGGCGGTCGACCATCGCCCACGCCTGCGGGAAGAGCACGAACAGCGGCGCCAGGGCGACGCCCGGGCTCAGCGCCAGCGACAGCACCGCCAGGCACGCGCCGACCCCGCCGGTGTAGGCGGCGTACCGGGCGAGGGACCCGCGGGTGGCGACCACCTCGCCGGTCTCGGCCAGCAGCCGCGCGCCCAGCAGCGCGTAGAGCCCCGCCGCGGCGGCGAGGGCGCCGACGCCGACGAGGCGGTCGCCCAGCGGCGCCCGCGCCAGCGCGAGGACCGCCACCGCGGTGACGGCCAGCACCCCGTACCAGGCGGCGTGCCAGCCGACCCGGCTCCGCTCCCAGAAGCCGCTCGGAGCCGTCGTCGTCACGGCGGTCAGCGGTCGCCGCGGCGGCGCCAGCGGAAGGTCGTGCGGCACAGCACCAGGCCCACCACCGTCCACCCCGCCAGGACCAGGGCGATCAGCCCCAGCTGCCACTCGCCGGCGGGCTCGGCTGCCGCCATCGACTCCGGCAGCAGCGCCGCCCGGAAGCCCTCCGCCATCCACTTCAGCGGGAACACCGCGGCGACGTCCTGCATCCACCCCGGCAGCTGGCTGTAGACGAAGAACACCCCCGAGACGAACTGGAGCACCAGGACGACGGGCGCCGTCACCGCGCTCGCGGACCGCCCGGTGCGGGGGATGCTCGAGTAGGCGATGCCCAGCAGCGTCCCGGCGGCCGCGCCGAGCACGGTCACCCACGCCAGGGTGAGCCACTGCTGGGGCCCGGCGGGCAGGTCGACGTCGAAGAGCAGGTGCGCGGCGGCCAGCAGGACCGCCATCTGAACCACCCCGGTGACGACCACGAGCCCGACCTTGCCCAGGAAGTACGCCGCCGGCGGCATCGGCGTGCCCTCCAGGCGCTTGAGCAGGCCGTCGTCGCGCTCGACGGCGATGGAGATCGCGAGGCTCTGGAAGCTCACGAGCAGCACGCCGGAGGCGGCCATCCCGGCGGTGAAGTACTGGGTGAAGCTCACGCCGGGCGCGACGTCTCCGGAGAAGACCGACCCGAAGATGAACAGGAAGATGATCGGGAAGAAGACGTTGAAGACCAGCGCGTCCCAGGAGCGCGACAGCTCCTTCAGCTCCACCGCGGTGCGCGCCAGCGAGGTGCGCAGCAGGAACGCGGGGGAGCGGAACGCCGACGGCTCGGCGGGGCGCCGGGTGCGCTCGCCGCTCGTCGTCGCCGAGGTGGACGCCGTCGTGCTCATCAGGAGACCTCCGGCTCGGACGGCTGGCCGGTGGAGGAGAGCAGGGACAGGTAGGCGTCCTCCAGCGTGGGGCGGTGGACGCTGAGGCCGTCCAGCTCGCCGAGCTGGGCGTGCAGGCGCGCCACCAGCGCCGCGGGCTGACCGGTCCGCTCGGTGCGCCAGCCGCCGCCGGCGTCGCGCCAGCGGACCGTGGCGGGGGCGGTGTCACGCCCGCCCAGGTCGGCGGGGGTGCCGGTGGCGACGATGCGGCCCCCGTCGATGACGGCGAGCGCGTCGGCGAGCACCTCCACCTCGTCGAGGTAGTGGGTGGTCAGCAGGATCGTGGTGCCGTCGGCCGCGAGCAGCTGCACGAGCGCCCAGAACTCGCGGCGGGCCTCGGGGTCGAAGCCGGTGGTGGGCTCGTCGAGGAACAGCAGCTCGGGGTCTCCGACGATGCCGAGGGCGACGTCGAGGCGCCGTCGTCGTCCTCCGGACAGGGCGCTGGCGCGGGTGCGCGCGTCGTCGGCGAGGCCCACCTGCTCGATGACGGCCTCGGGGCGGCGCGGGTGCGGGTAGAAGGCGGCGAACTGGCGGACGACCTCGGTGACCGTGAGGTCCGACAGGTCGCGCGTGGACTGGGCGACGATGCCGAGGCGGCTCCGCCACGCGGGGGTCGGGCGGCCCGGGTCGGAGCCCAGCACGCTGACCTCACCGGACGTCCGGGCGCGGTAGCCCTCCAGCACCTCGACGGTGGTCGACTTGCCCGCGCCGTTGGGCCCCAGCAGTGCGAACACCTGGCCGGGGGCGACGTCGAAGGAGACGCCGTCGACGGCGCGCCTGGCGCCGTAGTGCTTGTGCAGGTCCGTGACCCGCACCGCTGGCTCGCTGCTCATGGGACGAGCCTGCCCGCTGCGGGGCCGCGGGCGTCAGGGGCGTGCGGTGGGTCTGCGCCTCCACCGACCGGTGGAGGGCCTCGCAGGTCGGCCAGCGCGCCGTCGTCAGGCGGGCACGGCCTCGCGAAGGCGGCCGCGGGTGGGGGTGAGGCGTCCGGTGCGGGCGGCCCAGACCTCGAAGACCACGGTGAACAGCGGCGGGACGCTGCAGACGACGGCGACGACGAGCGTGGCGAACGACCAGCGCAGCGTGCGCCACGCGAGGACCGCCACCACGAGGTAGGCGACGAAGGCCGCCCCGTGGACAGGTCCGAACACCTGGACGCCGACCTCGGTGCGGTCAGCCGCGGCGGGCACGTACTTGAAGAACATGCCGGTGAGCAGTCCCACCCAGGTGAAGGCCTCCAGCACCGCGACGGCGGTGAAGGTCCGCAGGACCAGTCGCTGGCGGCTCGTCAGGTCGTCCGTGGTGGGCACGGTCTCGATCACACCACGCCGGGAGGGAACCGGGTGACGGCTGCCGGGCCGGCGTGGCGAGCCTCACGCGGCGGCGGGAGGATCGGCGGGTGCGTCACAGCGAGTTCTGGCAGCTGGCCGAGGAGGTCTTCGGGCCCGAGTACGCCCGGTCGCTGGCCTCCGACATCGTGCTGAGCCGGCTCGGCGGTCGCACCCCGGTGCAGGGGCTCGACGCCGGCATCCCGCCCCGCGACGTGTGGGAGGCCCTGTGCGACGCGCAGGACGTGCCGCCCGAGAGGCGCTGGATCGACACCCGCGAGGCCAACCGGCGCCACAGCCGCTGAGCGCGGCGCCGGCCCCTCGCCTCAGGCGGGCTTGCGCGCCTGCAGGGTGAAGCTGAGGGGGACGCGGTCGGCGGCGTCGCCGGGCAGCGCCCACTCCCCATCGGGCGCCTCGACCATGCGACCCATGGCTTTCCACGGGATGCTCCGGTGCTCCTCGAGCCCGGTGACCTGCAGCCCCGCCGCCAGCACGGCGGTGACCAGCTCGCCCAGGCCGTGGTTCCACTCGGCGCTGCGGGTGTGGGTGAAGACGTGGTCGGTGTCGACGTACGTGCCGGGCTCGTCCCAGACGGTCGGCTCCGGGCGCTCGAACCAGGGGAACGCGAGCACGAGCTCGCTGTCGGTGCGGTCGTGGTCGAGGGCCTGGAGCGCCGGGTGGCCGTCGCGCACGAGGAGCCGGCCGCCGGGCGCGAGCAGGTCGGCCACGAGCTGCGCCCAGTCGGCGATCCGGGGCAGCCAGCACAGCGCCCCGATGCCGGTGTAGACGAGGTCGTACCGGCCCGCGCCCACGGCGGCGAGCACCGCGGCGCCGTCGCTGACGTCGGCCCGGTGGTAGTCGATCTGCGCTCCCGTCCGAGCGGCGAGCGCGCGCGCCTGCTCCAGGGCGCTGGGGGAGAAGTCGACACCGGTCATCCGCGCCCCGAGCCGCGCCAGGGAGAGGGTGTCGGTACCGAGGTGGCACTGCAGGTGGACGCCGCGGACACCGGCCAGGTCGCCGAGCCGCGGCGCGTCGAAGGCCACGACGCCGGAGACCTTCGCCGGGTCGGCCGCGTAGTCGTCCAGCTGGTACCCCTGGCCCGGGGCGGAGTGCGCGACGGCGCGCTCGTCCCAGTTCGCGAGGTTCAGGTCCACGGCCGCGCGCTCGTTCACGCGCTCATCCTTCCCGGTAGGGGCGTGACGGCAGGCGGTCGGCCGCCCACTCCGCCCGCGCCGACGACGGCGGACGGCGGTGGCCGAGGCCGTCACCCCGCACGAGGCGCAGCAGGACCAGGACGAGCGCGACGACGACGAGCACCGGGACGGTGGCGGCCAGGGCCACGAGGATCTCCATGGCCCGATGTTGACTGGCGTCGATGTTGCGCCACCAGTGGCAGGAGCGCCACCGCCCGTCGACTTCCTGCCACGTCGTCTGGCACCCTGGTCGTGTGGCCATCCGCGACGTCGCCGTCCTCGTCCTGCCCGGGGTCGCCCCCTTCGAGCTCGGCATCGTCTGCGAGCTCTTCGGCCTCGACCGCAGCGACGACGGCCTGCCCGTCTACGACTTCGCCCTGGTCACCGAGCACCCCGGCCTCGTGGGGACCAACCAGGGCTTCTCCGTGCAGGTGGAGCACGGCCTGGGACGCGCCGCGTCGGCCGACCTCGTCGTCACCACCCCGGTGCCCCGGGGGACGACGGCGAGCCCGGCCGTGGTCGCGGCGCTGCGCGCGGCGCACGAGCGGGGAGCGCAGTTCCTCGGGGCCTGCAGCGGCACGTACGTGCTTGCCGACGCGGGCCTCCTCGACGGGCGGCGCTGCACCACGCACTGGAAGTACGTCGACGACTTCGCCGCCCGCTACCCGGCGGCGTCCGTGGACTGCGACGTCCTCTACGTGGAGGACGGGCCGGTCATCTCCAGCGCCGGCTCCGCCGCGGCCATCGACGCCGGGCTGCACCTGCTGCGCCGCGAGCTGGGCGCCGCGGCCGTCGCGAAGATCGCCCGGCGGATGGTCGTGCCGCCGCACCGCGACGGCGGGCAGGCCCAGTACGTCCCGGCGGCCGTCCTCCCGCCCGAGGCCTGCGCCGACGACGACCTCGCGGCCCTGCACACCTGGGCGCTGGAGCACCTCGCCGAGGACCTGTCCGTCGAGCGCCTCGCGGCGCACGCCCGGATGTCGCCGCGGACCCTGGCGCGCCGCTTCACCGACGCCGCCGGGACCTCGCCGGCCGCGTGGGTGGCCCGGATGCGCCTGCAGCGGGCCCAGGAGCTGCTGGAGACCACCGACCTGCCCGTCGACGAGGTCGCCGCCGCCGTCGGCTGGGGCTCCGGCGCGGTGCTGCGCCACCACTTCAGCCGCCTGGGGACGACGCCGCTCGCGTACCGCCGCACGTTCGCCGGAGCCCGCTGACCCCTCTGACCCCGTGAAAGCCCCGCGCACCGCGGCGCGGGGCGTCACGATGAGGGGGTGCGCGAGGCGGGGGTGACGACGGGCGGGCCGCGGGGAGCCGAGCGCTCCTCGCCCACCCCTCTGCTGACCCCGCCGTCGACGGCGCTGGTGCCCGGGCCGCGGCGCCCTCCCGAGGGGGCCCCGGGCGAGGCCGGCAGGCCGTTCCTGCGCGAGCGCCCTCGGCGCCGGTCGCGCAGGACCCCCGCCGTCGTCGTGCTGCTCGTCATCACCGCGCTGAGCGCGCTCGTGCTGTCGGCGCACCTGTGGGCGGCCGCGCAGGCGTGGCGGTCGCAGGCGCTGGAGGTCGAGGCCCAGCGCGACCGGCTCGCCTCCACCTCCGTCGAGCTGCAGCAGCACCTCGACGAGGTGCAGGCCGCGCTCGACGCCTCCGACGCGCGCGTCGAGCAGCTGGCCGCCGAGAAGGCCCGCGCCGCCGACCTGCGCGAAGCGGGCTCGCGCTGAGGCGCTGGGCCGTCCTGGCCCGGGGCCTCGGGGCCCTCGGCGCTCTCGGCGTGGTGCTGGGGACGACGGGCTGCGCGCCGGTGCCCCAGCCCCCGGCGGCGGGTGCGGCGCTCCCCGCGGCCGTCGGGGCGGGGGGCGACGCGGCCGCGGCGGCGGCGGACGCGGTCGCCACCGCGGACGCCGGCACCGCCCAGCGCACCGCCGTGCGGGCCTCGGTGCGGGTGCGCAGCATCGGCTGCGAGAGCGTCGAGACCGGATCGGGCTTCGCGCTCGACGATCACACGCTGGTCACCAACGCGCACGTGGTCTCAGGGGCGGAGCGCCTGCAGGTCGACACCTGGGACGGCCACCAGCTGGCGGTCACCGGGTCGGTGGCGGCGACGGTCGCCGACCTCGCCGTCGTCCGGACCCGCGAGGCGCTGCCGGCCGCCGTCCCGCTGGCCGCCGCCGACCCCGGCGGCGGCGAGGCCGTCACGGTGGTCGGCTACCCCCGCGGCGAGGCCCTCGCCCGTGCGACGGGCACGGTCACCGGCCTCGTCGACGACCCGCTCGGCACCAGCAGCGCGTGGTCGCTGCAGGTCGAGGCTCAGGTGGCGCCGGGCAGCTCGGGCAGCGCCGTCGTCGATGGCAGCGGGGCGGTGGTCGGCGTGGTCTACGCCGGTGCGACGACCGGGGAGCACGCCTACGCGGTACCGGTCTCCGTGCTGCGCGACGTGCTGGACGCCTCCAGCTCGGCGGCCCCGGCGACCACCCCCGCCTGCTGAGCGGCGCCCTGGCCGTCGCTGCGGACGACCACGATGCCCGCCAGCACCACCGCTCCGCCCGCGAGCTGCAGCGGGCTGAGCTGCTGGCCCAGGGCCACCCAGGCCCAGGCGGCGGCGAAGAGCACCTCGGTGAGGGCCACGAACGACGCCGGGGCCGCCGACAGGTGGCGGGCGGCGGCGATGCCGGAGCCGTACGCCAGGGCCGTGGCGACGAGCACGAGGCCGACCAGGGCGACCCACCACGGGACCCGGCCGCCGAGCAGGTCGACGTCACCACCGCTCACCTCCATCGGGAGCAGGCCGGTCGTGCCCGCCAGACCGAGGACGGCGGCGCCGACGAGCATGCCCACCCAGGCGAGCGCGATCGCGGGGACGCCGGCGCCGGGCCGGGCTGCGAGGAGGAAGTAGACCGCCAGGCAGACCCCGGCCACGCCCGCCCACACCAGGCCGGCACCACCCGCGCCACCCGCGGTGCCTCCGACGCCGAGCACCAGGGCGAGCCCGCCGAGCGCCGCCGCGCCGCCGAGGGCGGTGCGCAGCCGCGGCCGCTGGCCGCCGACGGTCCACGACCACGCCACCACCAGCAGCACGCCGGCGTACTCGACCAGCAGGGCGAGCGACACGGGGACGGTCTGCACGGCGGCGAAGAAGCCGAGCTGGCAGCCCGCCATGGCGAACAGCCCGAAGGCCAGGCACGTCCACCGGGCGCGCCAGAGCGAGGCCCAGCGGCCGCGCAGCGCGACGACGGCGAAGGGTGCGAGCACCAGTGACGCCCCGAGCATCCGCACGAGGACGGCGGCACCGGGCGACCAGCCGGCGTGCAGCAGGGAGTTGGCGAAGATGCCGGACAGGCCGAACGCGCTGGCGGAGACCAGGGCCAGGACCAGGCCCCGGGAGGCGGAGGCGGCCGGCAGGCCCGCGCTGGCGGCCGTCGCCCCCGCGGCGGCGCCCGGCCTGCGACCCTGCCGGGGGACGGCGACCGCCGGGGGGTGCGCGTCCGTGCTGGCCGACATGACCGAAACCTCCTACGCTGATGACATCTGCCGGGACAGTATCCATCGCCGTGAAAGGAGTCAAGGTGCTCTTCGCTCATGACACCGAGCGCGAGCTGGTGGCGCTCGTCGCGATGGTCAACACGCTCGGTCACGTCTCCGGCGAGGAGGGCCTGCCCGACGTCGCGGCGCTGGACGCCTTCTGCGCTGAGCACCGCTGGAGCGGCCGCCGCGACCACGACCTCACCGAGCTCGACGCGGTGCGCGCCCTGCGACCGCGGCTCCTGGCCCTGTGGGACCTGGCGCTGGCCGACGACGACGAGGGTGTGGTCGACCTGGTCAACGCGCTGCTCAGCGAGGCGCGCGCCCTGCCGCAGCTGGTGCGCCACGACGGGTGGGACTGGCACCTGCACGCCACTCCCTCCGACGCGCCCCTCGACCGGCGCATGGCGGTGGAGGCCGGCATGGCGCTGGTCGACGTCGTGCGCCGCGGTGAGCTGGGCCGCCTGAAGCGCTGTGCGGGGGAGGACTGCACCGACGTCTTCGTCGACCTGTCCAAGAACCGGTCGCGGCGGTTCTGCGACGGCTCGTGCGGCAACCGCGCCGCCGTCGCGGCCTACCGGGCGCGACGGCGCGGCTGAGGTCGAACGCGCGTTCGGTCGCCGAGGTCCGTGCGCGGTAGGGTGGCGTCCGCGAGGTGCGGCAAGGGGCGTCCGTCCACAGGACGCGGGCTCGCGGCACCGGACTGTCAGTGGTGGCGCCTAGCGTCGTCCACGAACGCACCGCAGCAGCGCCCGGCGGGTCCGGGTGCCCATCGACAGGGGTGATCCCGTGGCCGCGCCCACCAAGACCGTTGACCGCAGCAACGACAAGTCGAAGTCGCTCGAGTTCGCGCTCGCGCAGATCGACAAGCAGTTCGGCAAGAACACCGTGATGCGCCTCGGTGACGAGGTCCGCGAGCCGATGAAGTTCATCCCCACGGGGTCGACGGCGCTCGACGTCGCGCTCGGCATCGGGGGCCTGCCCCGCGGCCGCGTGATCGAGATCTACGGCCCGGAGTCCAGCGGAAAGACCACCGTGGCCCTGCACGCCGTGGCCAACGCCCAGAAGGCCGGCGGCATCGCGGCCTTCATCGACGCCGAGCACGCGCTCGACCCGGAGTACGCCAAGAAGCTCGGCGTCGACACCGACGCGCTGCTCGTCTCCCAGCCCGACACCGGCGAGCAGGCCCTCGAGATCGCCGACATGCTCGTGCGCTCCGGGGCCCTCGACATCCTCGTCATCGACTCCGTGGCGGCCCTGGTGCCCCGCGCCGAGATCGAGGGCGAGATGGGCGACAGCCACGTCGGTCTGCAGGCCCGCCTCATGTCGCAGGCGCTGCGGAAGATGACCGGTGCCCTCAGCACCGCCGGAACGACGGCGATCTTCATCAACCAGCTGCGCGAGAAGATCGGCGTCATGTTCGGCTCGCCGGAGACGACGACCGGTGGCAAGGCGCTCAAGTTCTACGCGTCCGTCCGCCTCGACGTGCGCCGCATCGAGACGCTCAAGGACGGCAACGAGCCCGTCGGCAACCGCACCCGCGTCAAGGTCGTCAAGAACAAGGTCTCGCCGCCGTTCAAGCAGGCCGAGTTCGACATCCTCTACGGGGTCGGCATCTCCCGAGAGGGCGGTCTGATCGACATGGGCGTGGAGCACGGCTTCATCCGCAAGTCCGGCGCCTGGTACACCTACGAGGGCGACCAGCTCGGCCAGGGCAAGGAGAACGCCCGCACCTTCCTGCGCGACAACCCCGACCTCGGCGACGAGATCGAGCGCAAGATCAAGGAGAAGCTCGGCATCGGCCAGCCCGTCGCCGCTGACGTGGTCGAGCTGCCCGCTGAGGCCAAGGTCGACTTCTGACCGAGCGGACCCACGAGCAGGCGCACGGCGAGCGCGAGCAGCGCCGGGGCCGCGGTCGCCGCGGTCCCGGCCGCTCCGGCAGCGCCGAGCGCGGTCAGCGGTCGGGTGGTGAGCGGTCGGGTGGTGAGCGCTCGGCGCCCGCCGTCGATCGCGACCCGGCCGCCACGGCCCGCGACGTCGTGCTCCGCCAGCTGACAGCTGCGCCTCGCAGCCGCGCCCAGCTGGAGAAGAAGCTCGCCGAGAAGGGCGTCCCCACCGAGACCGCCGGGCAGGTGCTCGACAGGTTCACCGAGGTGGGGCTCGTCGACGACGCCGCCTACGCCGAGGTCCTCGTCCGCTCCCAGCAGCTCACCCGGGGGCTGGGCCGGCGGGGTCTCGCGCACGAGCTGCGCGCCAGGGGTGTCGACGACGCGACCGCCGCCGCCGCGCTGGAGCAGGTCGACGACGAGACCGAGGAAGCCGCGGCCCGCGCGCTGGTGGAGCGCAAGATCCGGTCGATGGGGTCCCTGGAGCCCGTCGTCAAGACCCGGCGCCTGGCGGGGATGCTGGCCCGCAAGGGCTACCCGCAGGGGCTGACCATGCGCGTGGTCCGCGAGGCCGTGCGCGCCCAGCAGCACGACCCCCAGCAGGACGTCGAGGACGTCGAGGTGGAGGACTGACGTGGACGTGGTCACCGGGGCCGACGGGCGGCCGCGCTGCGCCTGGGGCGCCTCCACGCCCGACTACGCGGCGTACCACGACACCGAGTGGGGCTTCCCCGTCACCGACGACCGCCGCCTGTTCGAGAAGATCTGCCTGGAGGGCTTCCAGTCCGGTCTGAGCTGGCTGACGATCCTGCGCAAGCGCCCCGCCTTCCGCGAGGCCTTCGCGGGCTTCGACCACGAGGTGGTCGCCGGCTTCGGCGAGCGCGACGTCGCCCGGCTCCTCACCGACGCCGGCATCGTGCGGCACCGCGGCAAGATCGAGGCCGCCGTCAACAACGCCGCCCGCGCCGTCGAGCTGGTCGCCGAGCACGGCAGCATCGCCGCCTACGCGTGGAGCTGGGAGCCCGCCGACAGCGACGTGCGGCCCTTCGAGGTGCGCTCGACGTCACCGGAGTCGGTGGCGATGAGCAAGGACCTCAAGCGACGCGGGTGGAGGTTCGTGGGGCCGACCACCGCCTACGCGTTCCAGCAGGCGATGGGCCTCGTGAACGACCACGCACCGGGCTGCGCGGCGCGCGAGGAGGTCACCCTCGCGCGCCGCGAGCTCGTCAGGCCCGTCACCACAGCCGTCGTCACACCCGGGTGACGGTCTCCTCGGCCGGGGCCACCGCGGCCGTCGTGGTGGGACGCGACCGCGACAGCCGCCGCTCGGTCCACACCGCTGCCCGGTCGAGCACCACGCAGAGCACGATGTAGATCGCGGCGATGAGCACGAACGCCTGGAGGGAGTTGTCCAGCACCAGCCGCAGGCGGTTGGCCGCGTACAGCAGGTCCTGCACGTCGTTGAAGACGATCGAGGCCAGGGCCGTGTCCTTGAGCACCACCACGAGCTGGCTGATGACCGCCGGGAGCATGGCGCGCAGCGCCTGCGGCAGCTGGATCGATCGCATGACCTGCCCGGGAGTGAGGCCGATGGCGAGCCCCGCCTCGGCCTGCCCCTTCGGGAGCGCGACCACCCCGGCACGCACGATTTCGGCGATGATGACGCTGTTGTAGGCGGTGAGCCCCAGCACGAGCGCCCAGAACGTCGAGATGCCGCTGTCGACCAGCCTGAGCACCTCGCCGGCCAGGAAGATCGTCACCACCACCGGCAGGCCGCGGAGGAGCTCCACGGCGGCCACCAGCGGGATCCGAGCGGTGCGCCCCAGCGACAGGCGCACCGCAGCGATGGTCACGCCCAGCACCAGCGAGGCGGCAGCCGCCACGGCGAACGCCCGCAGCGTCACCCCGAGGCCGCTGCCGATGATGTCCCACACCGGCCCGAACTCCTCGGAGCTGGGGTCGAGCATCGGCGCCCACAGGTCGCCGTCCAGCTGGCCCGTCGACGCGAGGCGCTGCACCGCCGCGGCCACCAGCGCCAGCACCGCGACCACCGTGACAGCGGTCGCGATGCGCGTGCGGCGCCTGGCGCGCGGGCCCGGCTCGTCGAACAGCACCCCGTTCACCGCGCCACCGCCAGCCGCTTCTCGGTGGCCGCGAGCAGCGCACCGGCGGGCAGCGTCATCAGCAGGAAGAACGCGGCGACGCCGAGGAGGACCGGCAGTCGCTCGTACCCCTGCGCGCTGGACAGGCGCGCGTACACGCTGAACAGCTCACCGCCGACGCCGATCGCCCCGACCACCGCGGAGTTCTTGATCATCGCGATCTGCACGTTGCCGAGCGGGGGCACCACCGACCGCAGCGCCTGCGGCAGCACGACCTGACCGAGCGTCTGCGTGAACGTCAGCCCGACGGCCCGTGCCGCCTCCGCCTGGCCGGGGGCCACGGCGTTGATGCCGGAGCGGATCGCCTCGCACACGAAGGCGGCGGTGTAGACGACGAGGCCGCACACGCCGAAGACGTAGAACGAGGCGTTGATCTGCAGGGTCGGGATCCCGAACGCGAACAGGAACAGCAGCGCCGTCAGCGGGGTGTTGCGCACGACCGCCACGTAGGCGGTGCCGACGGCCCGCAGCACCGGCACGGGGCTGACGCGGAAGACCGCCAGCACCGCGCCGAGCACCATCGAGCCGGCGAACGCCCAGGCGGCGATGCCGAGGGAGCGCAGGAACCCGGACCAGAAGAGGTCGAGGTTGTCGAGGACGGGATCCATGCGTCAGGCGCAGGCGTCCGCGGTCGGCAGCGTCGGGACCTCGGTGCCCTCGTACTGACCGGCGGTGGAGGTCCAGGCCTCCTCGTAGGAGCCGTCCTCGCTCATGGTCTGCAGCGCGCCGTTGACGAACTCGCAGAACGCGGTGTCGCCCTTGGTGATGCCGATGCCGTAGGGCTCCTCCGTGAACTGCTCGCCGACGAGCTTGAACTCGCCCTCGTTCTCGGCGACGTACCCGGTGAGGATGACGTTGTCCGTCGTCATCGCCTGCACCTGGCCGTTCTTCATGGCGGTGACGCAGTCGTCGTAGACCTCGAACAGCACCAGCTGGTCGGGGGAGGCCAGGTACTCGCGGATGTTCTCCGAGGGCGTGGACCCGTTGACCGAGCAGATCTTGAGGTCGGGGTTCGCGCGCAGGTCCTCGGGTCCGGTGAGGCGGTCCTCGGCCTCGCCGACCATGATCTGCTGGCCGGCCACGTAGTACGGGCCCGCGAAGGTGATGCGCTCCTTGCGGGTGTCGTTGATCGTGTAGGTGGCGATCACCATGTCCACCGACCCCTGGGTGATGAGGTCCTCCCGCTGGGCCGACGGCGCCTCGACCCACTCGATCTGGTCCTCGGACAGGCCCAGCTGGGCGGCGATGCCCTTGCCGATCTCGACGTCGAAGCCCTCGGGCTCGTCGCTGAGGCCCACCAGGCCGAACCCGGGCTGGTCGAACTTGGTGCCGATGGTGATCGCACCGGCCTGCGACAGCTCCGCCATCGTCGTGCCGGCCTCGAAGGTGGCGCTCTCGACGGGCTCGGGGGCGTCGGCGCCGGCGTCGGAGGAGCCCCCTCCGCAGGCGGTCAGCGCCAGCAGCGAGGCGGCGGCAGCGGCGGTGAGGGCAGGACGGCGCAGGTGCATGTGGGTCTCCTGGTGGGTGGTGGGATCAGTGCGTGAGGAGCTTGGACAGGAAGTCCTGGGCGCGCCGGCTGGTGGGCGCGGTGAAGAAGGTCTCGGGCTCGGCGACCTCGGCGACCTCGCCGTCGGCCATGAACACGACCCGGTCGGCGGCCTTGCGGGCGAAGCCCATCTCGTGGGTCACCACGACCATGGTCATGCCGTCCCTGGCCAGGCCGGTCATGACGTCGAGGACCTCGTTGATCATCTCCGGGTCGAGCGCCGAGGTCGGCTCGTCGAAGAGGATGACCTTCGGGTCCATCGCCAGCGCGCGGGCGATCGCGACGCGCTGCTGCTGGCCGCCGGACAGCTGCGCGGGCAGCTTCTCGGCCTGGGAGCCGACGCCGACCCTGTCGAGCAGCTCGCGCGCCCGCTGCTCGGCCTTCGCGCGGGGCTGCCGGCGCACCTTGACCGGCCCGAGGGTGACGTTCTCGAGCACGGTCTTGTGCGCGAAGAGGTTGAACGACTGGAAGACCATCCCGACGTCGGCCCGCAGGCGGGCGAGCTCGCGGCCCTCCGCGGGCAGCGGCTGCCCGTCGATCTCGATCGTGCCCTCGTCGACGGTCTCCAGCCGGTTCAGCGTGCGGCACAGCGTCGACTTGCCCGAGCCCGACGGCCCGATGACGACGACGACCTCGCCGCGGTGGACGGTGAGGTCGACGCCCTTGAGCGCGGTGTGGTCGCCGAAGCGCTTCACCACACCCCGGGCGACGACGAGCGGCTGCTCCGCCGCAGTGGTTCTCATGGCCGCGGAACCTAGCCGCGGGGCCGCGCCAGCGGTCGGGGGGAGATCATGGTCGAGCCGACATCGTGACCTCGACGTGACCTCGACGTGACCAGAGCGTGACCTAGGCGCGTCCCCGCTGCGGTCCGCGGCGGGGTGCCCGCGCGTCACCGGGGAGCCCGAAGCGCGTCACCACCCCGGAGGAGACGAGCACCGAGTCCGGGGCCCGCTGCGCCAGCTCGGGCAAGCCCACATCGGCCAGCAGCGAGTCCTCGAAGCCCACCACACCGGCGCGCCGCAGCGGCCAGGGCCCGTGCTCGTTGGGCACGTACCAGGTGCGGCCCGCGTGCTGCTGGTGGAGCCCCCACCGCGCGGTCAGCCACCGGGGGAGCCCGGCGTCGTCGGACGCCTCCTCGGCGGTCAGGTCGTCACCCAGGGCCAGCTCCAGCCGCTGGTGCACGCCCGCTCGGCGCCCCCGCCCCCGCAGGGCGTACGCCAGGCGGGGGCCGGCTGCGCCGTCGCCACCCGTCCCGTCGCCACCCGACCAGCGGCGGTCGAAGGCCATCCGCGACCAGCGGTAGGGCAGCCCGAAGGCGGCCTGCGCCCCCGCGACGACCGCCAGGCGCGAGCACTCCAGGGTCACGAAGACGATGCCGCGGCGCCCGGTCTCGTCGACGGAGTACAGCCGCACGTTGGTCTCCAGGAACGTGCCCGCCCACGGCACCGCCGGCGCCACCGACCGGGGTCCGAGCCCCGCCCCGACCATGCGGAACGGCACCAGGCCCACCCAGGTCGCGTCAGGCCGTGACGGGTGCACGTCGGGCCGGACCCCCGGCGGCATCCACCGCTGGACGCGCTCGGGCGGCACCGCCCAGTGCAGGAAGGCGGCGTCGTGCCAGGCCTGCTCCATCATCACGGGGCCGCGCAGGTCGGGGGCCGCGCTGATCGCCTCCGGCTGGACGGTCTGGCTGCTGCTCACAGCGACCTATCCTCATCGGGTGTCACCGGTAGAGCCCGTCGAGCGCACGTACGCCGTCCGCACCTACGGGTGCCAGATGAACGCCCACGACTCCGAGCGCCTCGCCGGCCTCCTCGAGGGCGCGGGCTACTCGCGCGCCGAGGACGACGCCGCGAGGACGGGGGAGGCGGACGTCGTCGTCCTCAACACCTGCGCGGTCCGCGAGAACGCCGACAACCGCCTCTACGGCAACCTCGGGCACCTGGCCAGCGTCAAGGCGCGTCGGCCGGGCATGCAGATCGCCGTCGGCGGGTGCCTGGCGCAGAAGGACCGCGACGTCATCGTGGCGAAGGCGCCGTGGGTCGACGTCGTGTTCGGCACCCACAACACGCACGCCCTGCCGGCGCTGCTGGAGCGCTCCCGCGTGCAGGCCGAGGCGCAGGTGGAGGTGCTGGAGGAGCTCGAGGTCTTCCCCTCGACGCTGCCGCAGGCCCGCGAGTCGGCGGCCAGCGCGTGGGTGTCGATCAGCGTGGGGTGCAACAACACCTGCACGTTCTGCATCGTCCCGGCGCTGCGCGGCAAGGAGAAGGACCGCCGCCCCGGTGACGTGCTCGCCGAGGTCGAGGCGCTGGTCGCCGACGGCGTCGTCGAGGTCACGCTGCTCGGGCAGAACGTCAACTCCTACGGCACCGGCGTCGGCGGCTTCGGGGACGCCCTCGACGACGCAGCCCGCGGCAGGGGCAGCGCCGTCAACTCGGCGTTCGCGGACCTCCTGCGCGCCGTCGGCCGCGTCGACGGGATCGAGCGGGTCCGCTTCACCAGCCCCCACCCGGCGATGTTCACCGACGACGTCATCACCGCCATGGCCGAGACCCCCACGGTGATGCCGCAGCTGCACATGCCGCTGCAGTCGGGCTCGGACCGGGTGCTGCGCGCGATGCGCCGCTCCTACCGGTCGGAGAGGTTCCTGGGCATCCTCGACCGGGTGCGGGAGCAGATCCCCGGCGCTGCGATCTCCACCGACATCATCGTCGGCTTCCCCGGCGAGACCGAGGACGACTTCGCCGAGACGCTGCGGGTGGTCGAGGCCTCGCGCTTCGCCAGCGCGTTCACGTTCCAGTACTCCCAGCGCCCCGGGACGCCGGCCGCGACCATGCCCGACCAGCTGCCCAAGGCCGTGGTGCAGGAGCGGTACGAGCGGCTCGTCGCGCTGCAGGAGCGGATCTCGGAGTCCGAGGCGGCGCTGCAGGTCGGGCGGACCGTCGAGGTGCTGGTCGGCGAGGTGAAGGGCAAGAAGGACGGCGCCAGCCGGCGCCTCTCGGGCCGCGCCCGCGACAACCGGCTCGTGCACGTGGGCCTGCCCGACGGTGTGGACGACGCCGACCGGCCCCGCCCGGGCGACGTCATCACCGTCGAGGTCACGCAGTCGGCGCCGCACCACCTCGTGGCCGACGTGCCGGCCGGCCAGGCGCTGCGCGTGCGGCGGACCCGGGGTGGCGACGCCTACGACCGCCGCCAGCTGGCCTCGTGCGGGGTGCCCGCCCAGGGGACGGCCGCTCAGGGTGCCGCCGCGGGCGCCGGCGGGCGCTCGGTGGGCCTGGGGATGCCGACCCTGCGCCTCCCCGTCGCCTGACCCCGACCCTCACCGGGCACTTGGTGCGCCGAGTGCCCTGGTGGGGGGCTCCTGGTGGGCACTTCGTGCGCCGAGTGCCCTGGTGGGGGGCTCCTGGTGGGCACTTCGTGCGCCAAGTGCCCTGGTGGGGGGCTCCTGGTGGGCACTTCGTGCGCCAAGTGCCCTGGGGGTGAGGGGGCGGCGGGGGCGCAGGGAGCCGAGCAGCACCCCCGCCACGACGACGGCGCCGAGGGCCACCTCCCGCCACGGCGTCGCCTCGCCGAGCAGCAGGTGCGCGGCGAGCATCCCGACCACGGGCACCAGCATCGAGAACGGCGCCACCGAGCTCGACGGGTGGCGCGCCATCAGCGCCGACCAGATGACCTGCCCCACGAGGGTCGCCACCAGCACCGTGAACGCCAGCCCGGCGAGGGCCAGCAGCCCGGTGGTCGAGCCCAGCCCGGTGAAGGCCCCCGCGATGCGGGCCGGCCCCTCCAGCGCCAGCGAGGCCAGGCCCAGCGGGAGCGGCGGCACCACCGACACCCACAGGACCAGCCGCAGCGACTCCACCGCGCTCGGCGGCGAGCCCGCGGCGACCCGCTCGCGCCAGGCCAGCCGCGAGGCGAGGTTGCCGAACGCCCACCCCAGCCCGCCGAGCAGCGTGAGCAGCACCGGCACCAGGGTCGCCGCGCCGCCCAGCTCGGCCCGTGACGCGGCGATGCCGAGCAGCGCGGCCACGGCGACGGCGGTGCCCACCAGCTGGCGGGGCGCCAGGCGCTCGTGCAGCAGCAGGGCGGCGAGCACCACGGTGAACGGCGCCGACGACTGCAGCACCAGGGACGCGAGCCCGGCGGGCATCCCGACCGCCATCGCGGAGTAGAGGAACACGAACTGCGCGACGCCGAAGCCCGCGCCGTAGGCGAGCAGCCACCGCAGGGGCACGCCCAGGGGCCGGGGCACGAGGAGCACCACGGGGACGGCGATCACCGCGAAGCGCACCGCGGCGCACAGCAGCGGCGGGAACTGCTCCAGCGACAGGTGGATGGCGACGAAGTTGAGGCCCCAGGTCACGGCGACGAGCAGTGCGAGCAGGCGGGCGGTGGTGGGCACCGGTCCACCGTGGGGCAGGGGCGACCGTGCAGTCCATCGACATCTGCGACACGGACGTTTCAGTCGCACTGGACATCTCGAGGGGCGGCCGTCCAGGATCACGGGGGTCGTGGAGGCGCGAGGGGGAGCGGGGTGGCGCGGTGGACGTGAGGGCGCTCGAGGCGCTGCGCGCCGTCAGGTCCCAGGGCGGGGTGACCCGCGCCGCCGCCGTCCTCCACCTGACCCCGTCGGCCGTCTCCCAGCACCTGGCCTCCCTGACCCGGGCAGCCGGGGTCCCGCTGACCGAGCGCGTGGGGCGCGGCCTGCGCCTGACCGACGCCGGCCTGGCGCTCGCGGCCGCCGCCGACGACGTGGCCGTGGCCCTCGAGCGGGCCCGCGGCGCGGTCCGCGACCAGCAGCAGGCGGCCACCGGCCTCGTGAGGGTCTCGGCGTTCTCCAGCGGCGCCGAGCTGCTGCTCCCCGGCCTGCTGACCCGGATGGCCGGCAGCGGCGTCGACGTCGAGGTCACCGACGAGGACGTGCCGCTGGACGACTTCGCCCCCCTCACCGACAGGCTCGACGTCGTCATCGCCCACCGGCCCGAGGGGGAGCGCGCCTGGGTGGGCAGCCCGGGGGTGCGGGTGGTCCCGCTGCTGCGCGAGCCCCTCGACGTCGCCGTCCCGACCACCCACCCGCGTGCGGGGTCGGAGGGGGTCGTGCCGGAGGACCTCGCGCACGAGCGGTGGATCTCGGTGAAGGCGGGCTTCCCCGTGGCCGAGGTGCTCCGCGCGGTGGTCGACGACCCGCGGGTCGTCTCCCGCGTCAACGACTTCCACGTGGTGCTCGAGCTGGTGGCGGCGGGCCACGGGATCGCCCTGCTGCCCCGCTACACCTGCGGGCGCCACCCCGGGGTGCGGCTGCTGCCGCTGCTGGGGGTGCGCGCGGGCCGGCAGGTCGACGCGCTGGTGCGCGCCGAGGTGGCCGAGCGACCGGTGGTGCGCCGGGTGCTCAGCGAGCTGACGGCTCTGGCTCGCGAGGTGACCGGCGGCGCGGCGCCGTCGGCGCAGCCCCCGGCAGAGCTCCCGGCAGAGCTCCCGGCAGGGCTCCCGGCCGTCAGGCGGTGACCGCGCGCGCGGAGCGCTGCGCCAGCCAGCCGGTGAGCTCGGCCGCGGGCAGCGGCCGGCTGTGCCAGTAGCCCTGCGTCACGTCGCAGCCGATCGCCGTGATGGCCAGGAGCGTCGCCTCGTCCTCCACGCCCTCGGCCACCAGGCGCATCCCGAGCTCGTGGGCGAGGGAGATGGTGGCGCGCACGATGGTCGCGGTGCGCTCGTCGTCCAGCAGCTGCCGGGTGAAGGCGCGGTCGAGCTTGAGCTCGCCGGCGGGCAGGTGGTTGAGGTGCGCCAGGGAGGAGTACCCCGTGCCGTAGTCGTCGATGGAGAGCTCCACCCCGCGCGCCACCAGCTGGGCGGCCACCTGCAGCCCGTCGGCGGCGTCGCTGACCAGCCCGGTCTCGGTGACCTCCAGGACCAGCGCGTCGGCGGGCAGCAGCCGGCTGGCCAGCACGTCGTCGACGACGTCGAGCAGCCGCGGCCAGTCCAGGCAGCTCGCTGACAGGTTCACCGAGCACCGCAGCGGGTGCCCGAGCGCGCGCCACCGCGCGGTCTCCCGCACCGCCTGCCGCAGCACCTGCTCGGTGAGGTCCGGCAGCACCCCGTGCTCCTCGGCCAGGTCGATGAACGCGAACGGCTGCAGCAGCCCCAGCTCGGGGTGCTCCCACCGCACCAGCGCCTCGACGCCGCTGACGGTGCCGTCGGCGTCGACCTGCGGCTGGTAGTGCGCCACCACCCGGCCCGCGGCGCCGCCGGGGGAGCCGATGACGGTGCGCAGGTCGTCCAGGAGGCGCTCCCGCAGCCGCGCCGCGGCGTCGAGGGCCTCGTCGTAGAGCGCCGTCCCGCCGGCGGACTTCGCGCGGCGCAGGGCCAGGTCGGCCCTCCGCAGCAGCTCCTCGCCGCCGGTGCCGGCGGTCGCGGTGGCCACCCCGGTGCTGGCCCCGATGCGCAGCTGGCGGTCACCCACGGTGATCGGGACCTCCACCGCCTCGGCGGCGTGCGCGGCGGCCCGTGTGGCGGCGGGCTCGTCGGCGCCCGGCAGGAGGAGGACGAACTCGTCGGCACCGAGGCGGGCGACGAGGCCGTGGCGCACGACGCGCTCCAGGCGGCGGGCGACCACCCGCAGCACCTCGTCGCCGACGGTGGTCCCGCACCGGTCGTTGACCTCGGTGAACGCGTCGAGGTCCACCAGCACGAGGGCCGCGGACCCCCGCTCGCCGTCGAGCCTCGCGCGCACCGCTGCGGTCACGCCGCGGCGGTTCAGCAGGCCTGTCAGGTCGTCGTGCACGAGCTGGTGGCGGACGTCGGCCAGGCCGCCCACCTCGGCGCTCAGCTGCACCAGGCGCACGCCCGCCCCGAGCACCACGACGCCCAGCGCCGTCGTCACCGTCGCGGGCAGCGGGGCCAGGAGGCCCAGGTGGTCGGCGGCGACGAGCGCGACGGCCGCCAGCAGCACGCCGATCACCACGAGCTGGGCGACCCGCGGCGACGGGGTGGCGGGCGACCGGGGCGCGCCCGCGCTGAGCGCCGCCGTGGCGAACAGGCAGAAGGCCGTCACGCGGGCGGCGCCGACCACGACCGCCACCCAGCCCGCGGTGGGGCCGGGCTGCAGCGACGACGCGAAGGCGGTCACCTCCGCGACGGCCAGCACCGCGCCGGCCAGCCCCGTGACCTCCAGGCGGGGGTCCCGTTCCCGTCCCCGCAGGACCAGTGCCGCCACGACCACCCCGAGGACGAGCAGGACGGCCACCGGACGGGCCACGACCGCCAGGGTCGCGCTCGTCCCGAGCCCCAGGTCGTGCAGGCGGGTGGCCAGGAGCGCCACGGCGAGCGCCGTGATCACGAGGGCCACGAGGACGGCGTCCTGCCACTGCCCGCCGCGGACCCCGCTGACGGAGGCGGCGACGAGGCGGTGGACGCCGGCGACGAGGACGGCGAGGCAGGCGACCAGCACCGGACCGAGCCAGGGGACCTCGGCGTACAGGTGCGCGGGCAGGACGGCCCCGGGCGGGAGGAGACCGGCACCGACGGCGACCGTGCGGGCCACCACCGTGCCGGTCATCCCGGCGGTGATGAGCAGCCAGGGGGTCCGGTCGTCCAGGCGCGGTGCGAGGGCAGCGACGGCGAGCACGACGGCGGCCGCTGCCACGAGGACCATCGACGCCTCGGAGGCCAGGGCCGCGGTGCTCGGCAGGAGCGCGCAGGTCGTGTAGACCAGCGCCCCGAGCGCGCTCACCACCGCTGCGCGCTCGGGCAGCGACAGCCGCCCCCCGGTGCGGCGGACCCGCACCTCGCGCCTGACCCTGGCACCGCCCTTGTTGGACACGTGGACCCATCGACAGCCCGCTCGTTGATCTTGAGGCCGGTTCCCCCTCCGGCGCACGGGACGGCCCCACGACCTGGAGCGGCCCGACGGCCGGCGCTGCGCGCGCGGCGGGGACTGCAGGCCCTGCAGGCCCTGCGGGCCCTACGAGCGCTGGGACCAGTCGTACAGCGCGCGGCGCTTCACGGCCTCGCCGAACAGGGACAGCCCGGCGTTGAGCAGCACCAGGCCCGCGCTGCCCTCGGCCACCCAGCGCAGCAGCGGCGCCCCGGCGCCGCGACGCGCGGAGGCGTCCAGGGCCACCGCCGTCCCGGCCCCGACGAGCAGCAGGCCCGAGGGGGCCAGGCGCTTCCAGACGGACAGGTCTTCCTCAGGTGTCGGCACGGCCACCACCCTGCCGTGCCGCCGCGGCGCGACCACCACCGAGGTGCTCGCCGAAGAAGGCCTCGATGCGGGTCCACGCGTCGGCGGCGGCGTCCGGGTCGGGGCCCGCGCCGAGCACGCGCTGCAGCACGGGGCGCAGCGGGCGCGGCCCGTTGGGGGCGTCGTTGAGGAAGGAGTGGCCGGCGCTCGGGTACTCCCGCACGTCGTGGACCACCCCGGCGTGGGCCAGGCCCCGCTCCAGGCGGTCGGCGGCGCCGCGCAGCGACGCGTCACGTCCGCCGTAGCTGGCCACGACCGGGCAGGCGCCGGCCAGCAGCGCGTCCAGGGAGGCGTCGTCGGAGGGGAGGCGGCCGTAGTTGACCGACGCGGCGTCGTACCGGCCCGCGGGGGAGCCCGCGAGCTGCAGCGCGAAGGCGCCGCCCATGCAGAACCCGATGACGCCGATGCGCCCGGTGCACCCGTCCAGGGCCAGCAGCTCCGAGCGGGCGGACTCGACGTCCTCGAACGCCCGGCCGTGCCCGGCGGCCAGCGCCCGGAAGGTGGCGACCAGGCACCTGCGCGCCCCGCCGGTGGTGAACAGGTCGGGCATGAGCGCGAGGTAGCCGGCCTCGGCGAGTCGCCGCACCTGGCGGCGCATCACATCGTCGACGCCGAAGGCCTCGTGCACCACCACGACGCCCGGCCAGGGACCCTCTCCGTGGACCTCCCTCGACGGGACGCCCAGCACCCCGCCCAGCTCCGGGCTGCCGCCCGGGCGCGGCGCGAGCCGCACGTCGGTGAGGGTGGTTCCGCCGCCAGCGCCGCTCTGCGTCACCCGCTCGACGCTACGGCGAGCGCCGGGCTCCAGCGAGCCGTCAGGCGGGTCGTGCCGGTGTCAAGGGGGGCAGGGCCCGTCGCAGCAGGTGGACCAGCAGGTCGACGGCGCCGTCGTCACCCCGCTCGGGACCGTCGGCGAGGGCGGCGAGGGTCAGCCCGTCCAGGCAGGCCACGAGCAGGGTGGCCAGCGCCGTCCGGCCCCCGGGCAGTGCGTCGGCGCCGTCACCGGCCCACGACGCCACCGCCTCCAGCGCGACCTCGCGGTAGGCGGCGTACTGCTCGCGGGCCAGGTGGTGGAGCGCCGGGTCGCGCAGGGCGTGGGTGGTCACCTCGAAGAGGGCCAGCTGGCGCTCGGCCGGCAGGGCGGCGAGGCGCCGGTGGAGCGCCACCAGCCCGCCGTCCTGGGCGTCCTGGGCGTCCTGGGCGTCCTGGGCGCCGGGCCCGGAAGGTGCCACGGCCTGCTCGCGGACCTGGTCCAGGAGGGCGACGACGACGGCGGCCAGCAGGGCCCGCTTGTCGCGGAACCAGTAGTGCACGGCTCCCAGGGGGAGGCCGGCCTCGGCGGCGATGCGGCGGGTGGTGGCCGCCGCGACGCCCTCGCGCTCCACGACGCTCACGGCGGCGTCGACGAGGGCGGTGCGCGTGCCCTCCCCGCGCAGGCCGCCGCTGGGCCGGTCGCGTCCGGAGGAGGTGGTGTCCACGGGACCACGGTAGCGTCCTGTTGGTCACACGTCC
>Ga0325403_1000573_pt1 | contig 26794 bp, 22 predicted proteins | sample PopdelMetagenome_19_FD_205665 | JGI IMG/M metagenome (GOLD analysis project Ga0325403, IMG submission 205665) | Populus deltoides microbial communities from Bellville, Georgia, United States - Xylem-PdKOR-R4 | ecosystem: Host-associated > Plants > Phyllosphere > Stem > Wood/Secondary xylem... | reverse complement strand
AATTGTAGATATATTAATGGAACAATAAAAAATATTTTATATAAAATATTATTTATTTCATAATATAATAGCAGTAGTTAAATCTACAATATTTAAATTAAAAACCATCAATATTAATATATATATTTTAAAATTATTTTATAACCTTAATTTGAAAAGTATTCTTAACCAAACACATTAAACTACTTTTATTTAACCTCAATTTTAACCACAATTTTAACAAAAACATATATAAATATCAAATCAACCCCAACAAAAAATAATTTACATATTCCAAAACACAGCATCATGTTGAACAGATTAACTGGGAAGAGAAAGGAAGATTAAATTGGGAAGGGTCGTCAATCCTATTTGTGTCCCGTGTAAAGTAGATGATGAAGATAGGAGTCACCTATTTTTCACGTGTAAATTTTCTAAAAGAGTATGGCTGCAAATTCTTCAGTTTTGTCGAAGTGATAGAACACTGCTTCTGGTTGGAGTTCAGAATCTTGTAGGGCAATTCAGTATTTGCAGAAGAAACCTTTCCATTCTACTGTAACGAGGATTGCTTTTTGTTCCTCTATCAATGTCATTGGAAAGAAAGAAACAAATCAGAGGGCTCATCAAATGAAAGCAGTACTGTTAAGAATATGGTTCCAGCTGTCCAATTAAGGCTACAGGATACTAAATTTCTAGGAAGCAATTAATAATCCGAAGATAACAAGATTTTGTGATCTTTGGAACTTCTGTAAAGCTTAGGTGTTTAAATTCTTTCATCGATAAAAATCAGGTAGCTCGTTCACCCTTTGCCCCCTTTTATTTGACCATCTGCCAAGCAAATAGAGAGAAGCAATTAAAACTATACTCAAACTTTTGGAGACTCTGGAAACTATTGAAGTCTATTAGGATACTCTTTCTAATGTTATTTTTTTGGGGGCAAGTAATAATGAACCGCTTTGGTATAGCGAGGAAAAGAAAATCTCAAAATAATGTAATGAACTTGTAATCTGTTATACCTATTGCATCCATGCTTACCTATTAAAACTTTGTACATCATGCCACCTTCGAGCAAGTGTTACTTCATGGCATATTACTTCATGGCAGTTGCGATTGAATGTCAAAAACAGACGACTTGACATCATAAACCTCCCATGGTGTCTTGAAAAGCAAGCATGTGGAATAGCAGCTAGTATATCATTTGACTGGGAACTCTGTAAATCGTTGTGATGGTAAAGCAAGTGGATGCCACACCTTTTCACGACAATTCCAAAACCCATGTCAATCCAGACATCCATTTGATCTCCTTCTTCCACCTCATCCTGAAATCTCCAGCTCATATCTAATATGCCTTCCTCGTTTATTTCATTCTCAAACAACCAACAGCTCAGCCACATCATATCCTGTTCGACTTCACATGGAAAGAAGGTGACTCGTGGGTCATACATCCAGTAAAAATCTTTTGTTCTGTTAATAACTGCAATGCTAGGGGATAAATAGCAGGATTCAAGGGAATCTTCCCATGCATAAACTACCGATATAAGAAATCCTGTTACTTTACAACCAGGATCAAGTGCGGGCACTTGCAAGGATATTGTGTCTCCTTCATTCTGATGGCTAAACCATGTTGGAATATCCTTCACTGGTAAAAAGAAGCTGTAAATAGATTTTTCACAAAGAGCCTGTTGCATTAGAACCATAAGATCAGTACATAACCAAGCCAAACAAACATATCTGTGTGCTAGCATCATCATGTGAGCACGCAGTCACATCAGAGGGAGAGAAAAGAAACCTGTAGAGGGCTAATTATAGCAGTTCTTGTCAGATTATTAATTATATGCACTTCAACAGCTGGGAAAGGTTTTTCCGTGACCAAGCCACAAGTTCTAAGAATTTTTTCCACAACGTCCACTCCTAAGGGTTCCAAGTTGAAAAATCCCTGCAAGCATTTTAAGTTTCGGCAACCAAGCAAATTCAGCCCTCCTCCTCGCCAGAATTCCATGTTAATAAATTGCAGCCTAGGGCAATCATTTGCATGGAATGTTTCCAAGCTTGACTGAAGCTCTGGGATATACTCCAGTCTTTTGCAGTTGTTTAGCCAAAGTTCTGTAAGCTTAGGAAGGTTTCCAATGCTAGCTGGTAAGCTTGTAAAGTTGTTCCCGCATAATTTCAAAGTTTGCAGAAGGAATAAGCCTCGAAAATCATGCGGAATCATGGAATCAGATAAGTTGCAGTGTCTGAGATCTAGTTCTTGTAAAGCAGCTGGGAAGATGTTCATTGTTTGTGGAAATTTTCTTGGGGAAAAGATAAGATGACAATCATGAAAAGACAATATTTTAAGTTTTTCTAGATTTCCAATGGTTTCTGGAATAGTACTTATTGCAGTTCCATCAGCAAGAAGAACAACCAAGGATTTCAAACTCCCCAAATCTTCAGGCAATCCCTCAAGTTTCAAGCAACCTGACACATTTAGCTTCTTAAGTGAGCTTAGAGCACAGATGCTCCCTGGAAGAGTTTTAAGGCTCTTGCAATTTTTGAAATTCAGAAAAAGAAGACGACCAAGAATTCCAATGGAGTCATGAATCTCTACCAAACTAACGCAATCTTTAAGTATCAATTTTTCAAGACAAGGTAAGCCTTCGAAGTTAGGAGTCTTGGTGAGCTCATGGGAGTGGCTAAGGTTGAGGAATTTCAGCTTTTTAAGAGACTGCGATGATAAAACATAATAAGATATGTGTAAGATGTTAAATGTTTACCCGTTTGAACTAAATAATATGCTTGTAGGAAAATTGAAAAGATATCATAAGCCACCTTTATTTCCTCTGAAAACTGGTGTAGACTGCTATAGCGCATATCTAGAGCAATCAAAGTTTCCAAATAAAAATCAGGTGGTATTGATTTCAAAGGGAATTCAAGCCAGCACAGCCACCTTAATTTAGTGGAAATATATTCATAGCTTCCTTCAAGGCATATGCAATTGAGTTGCAGCAGTCGTAGCCTTTTCATCTTTTTGAATGCCTTGGTACTAAACGACTGTTTTAATCCTGGCAGGTTTAGAATGAGGCCTTCAACTGCTTTTGTACCCTGATTGAAGAAAAATATTGGCTATTAAAACAAGAAACTAATGCATTCATGGATTTATTTTATAGATGTGAAAACCAATGATTCTCTTACCATTCGGTCGGTTATTACATCGATGACATCTTCTTGGCGCCACAGTCTGCTACGTTCCCCGGGATCCGTAGAAGACTCTTGGCGAACGATCTCTCTTCCCATGTCCCTAAGCAAATCATGCATCGTTAACTTATTATCAGGTCCAATTTTTACAAGGCACCTCCTCATGAGAGTATTAATTCCATCAGCAGGAAAGAAACCACAATCTTCAAGTATGCTCATGATGTAATCCTTGTTATATCCAATGAAGAAACATGCAATATCTAGAAATATAAATTTCTCAGTATCATCAAGAGAATCATAACTTATTTTAAGTTTGTTGTGGATGTCTCCGTTGCCAATCACTTTCAGCTTTTCCAACTTGCTATTCCATACATCGATGGTTTGGCCGCACAAAGAAGAGCCTAAGACTTCAAGAGCCAGAGGAATTCCTCTAACATAAGATACAATTCTTCTCATGCAATCCATGTAATTATCATCGGGATGGTGTTCATTAAAGGCATGTAAACGTAGGAGCTGAAGAGAGTCATTGTCATTCAATTCCTTAACCTCGTATTGTAGATACAACTCTGATGGTTGTAGCAGATCCTTGATTCTAGTTGTTATTATCACCCTGCTTCCTGGAAAAAGCCAGTCGAAATTTCCAAGAATCTTATTCAGCTGTTCCAGTTCATCAATGTCATCCAGAACAATGAAAATGCGCTTCCGATGCAGCCTGTCTCTTATCACGTTCAATCCTCTACTAATGTTGTCTATCTTTTCATGTTTTCTTTTCGAGGTCTCCGAGAGAAGTTGCCTCTGTAAGTAGGCTATGCCCATGGAAATTGATTCTTTTCTAACATTTTCAAGGAAGCAGCTACCTTCAAATTCATGGAAGACTAAATTGTAAACCTTCTTGGCAACAGTCGTTTTGCCTATCCCCCCCATCCCATATATCCCAACTATACGGACATCTACTAGCTTTTCACCTAGCAATGAAATCACCTCTTTTGCACGAGAAAGCAAACCAACTGGGTGTGTAGTGACACTCAAGATTGTTCGGTCAAGTCTGTCTGAAATCTCCTTAACAATATAGTCAATATTTTTTGCTTCATGCCTGCAATTTTATGAATGAAGTGAATACCAAAAGTAGAGGATATATGCATGTGCATCCAAAGTGTCCATAGAAACAGTACTAATAACAAAAGCACATGAACACGTATTGCGAGCAAGAGAAACTAGCAAGGCGATAAATCCAAGGCATAATACACACATGACACGACAAAGCGGCATAAACCAATAAGCTTAATTATAATATATCACTACATTTTGCTATGTGACAGAATTATACTATATTATATAACACATTAAAACCAGAACACCATTCTGCAGCAGATTGGTTGCTTCAATCCTCACCCTTTGTGCATGCTGGACACGTGGACTTCTTAACTCGCAAGAACTAACATGCTATTGCTAAGCTTCTTTGCTAATAGATTTGGGCGGGGGGAGGGGCATAGAACCTGGAGAAAATCGGCAACATAGGGGGAGAGACGGCATGGGAAGGAGAGAGTGAGCAGAGGTAGAAGTTTGGTGAACCCAATTTTTTTTTAACAAGCATGGGCTAAGGAACAAGAAAGAAAAATGATGGGTGAAATACGAATAGTGAGGAGCAGGAATATGATTTTGTTGTAATAAATATATATTATGTAATTAATTTCTAAAGTTTAAATTCAATGGGTTTTTTCCAGCACAATAAAAGTACTTGCTGTAATTTCAAAACAGAATGATTGATCAATGCAATTGCATGAAATCTCAAGTGATTAGTGCAAATCAATATTTTCATTTTTGCAAGAGATCAACAATGGTATCTTATAGTTGATAGCTACTTACCCATCCCAATGTTTTTGTAGATCCAGGCCCTTGAGGTAAGCAACTTCTCTGAGAGCATCCTTCCATCCCTGCACTTTATCCATGTCATCTTTGAAACTCTTTTCATGTTCAGCAAAAGCTTCTTCAAAACTCCCTTTCAGCTCTTCAACGTCAGATGGATCTATGTCATAAAAGACAGGCCAAACAGCATGACCACCTTCTTTTCTACATTCTAGGATGTGCACAAGCTCATCAAGACACCAAGTGGAGGATGCATAGCCTTTTGAGAGAATGACAATAGAAAACCTTGACTTCTCAATTGCTTGAAGATACTCGGGTCCAATTTCTTCACCACTATTGATCTCATTAACATCTCTAAATGTGTGGATTCCATCTCGAACCAAAGCAGAATATAAATGGTCTGTGAAACCTTTCCCTGTGTCTGCACCCTTAAAACTCAAGAACACATCATAATCCCATTTTGATGAGTTGGAGTTGGAGGAAGCCATCGGTGGAGATGGGTTTGTGCTTTCTTTGCAGAACTTGCTTTTAGGTTTAAGCTCTTCCGCAATCTGCCCTAGGGCGTTTACTTGTCAGCCCAGGTGTCAGGTTTTTGAGATGGCCAATGGTACTTCTTTACGGATTTATTACATACAACAGGCACCACCACGCTTGCTCGCATGACCAGGGGTGACAAAGTTGTTGGTGATGGTATAAAAAGGGTAGCTTAAAATAAATTCACCGATTAGTTAAAGTAACTAAATGCTTGTCGTCGTCCTCGTCCTCCGTGTCGATGTGATTCAATTTGTTGCCTATCCACCACGCCACTCTGCTTTCGGACTTCATTTTCTAGGTTCTGATTCTATCTCGTGTTCGTTGAGTGAAGTCGCGATGTTACTTTCCTTTATTGGCTTTTACTGCCTTTCAAGTTGTATGTTCTGTAAACCATTCTCTACGTAAAAAACAGAAAAAGAAAAAGAAAAAGAAAAAGAAAGGGAAGACCTTGCATGTACCTTATAGAGGGATGCATAGCCTTTTGAGAGGATGACAATGGAGAAGAGAACTAAGCAGAATATTAATGGCCTGTGAACCTCTTTTCCTTGTGTCGGCGCCTCTAGAACTCAAGATAGAACCCTTTTGAGGTAGAAGCCATCGTTACAGATGGGTTTCTGGTTTCCTTCTTTCTTTATTTTTTTTTTTAAAAAAAACTTTGTTCAGAACACAAAGCCATTGGTTTCTCTGAACAGATTCCTCTGTACTTTCAACCAAGCAGAGTAGGTGCCCCAAATGGCCAGATGATAAAATGATTGAAGGGAAACATTTAATTTACAAACGGACTCCGTTTTGTTTTGTTAGTATGACACTTGATGATATCTTTTAAGTTTTTTGCATACGCGGTTTCTCGATAACATGGTTTCCAAAGTGGATCAAGCTCGACTATGGAGGGAAGTTTATAAGTTTGGTACCCAAAAAAAAGAAACACACTTAAAGAGTAGAGAAATTTAATCGACCGAAAAGAAGGAACAACACTAACAATATTGAGCAACAACTCGGCAACTTGTACATTAGCCCACCAAAAAACCGAGGGACCGTTACACTAGAATATTGCCGGGACAACGCCTAGTGAACAAGCCCATATCACTGTCATGAACTTTCTATGAAACAAGCTGAATCCCTACAAATAGCGTACGTGCTGTCTGGTTGCATTTCCACGCTGCCGCTTATAGGAATCTCCCCTTGGACCCGATGGCCCTTGCATACTGTGCCCAGCTGATGTGGAGCCTTGCAATGTAGGCCTTTGATTAGGACTCCTAGCATTGTGATAACGAGGAGCGGTCTGCTGTGTGTTGTTCTTCAGCGAGCTAAGGAAGCTATTTGGATTCTGACTGATCCCTCTCCTTCCTGAACAGGACTCGTCAATCTCAGTTGCATGGACCATTGAAGTCAGTGACTCCACGGATTCTCCTGGTAATGAAATCCCAGATAGCCCATCATTGGACAGAACACAAGCCGTAGTATATGTATAGGCCGCAAGAGCAGGAGGAAGTTCTTTGTGAGGATGTGTCACCTAAAAGAAAATGGATGACATCGTCAAATTAAGGTTAAACAATAAGGTTTGATGAAGGAGAAGACCTAGTATATCAGTGTGTATTGGAACGAATCCTATTCAGACTCAGAAAAGACAAGGAGAAGGAAACTGAAGCACGTACTTTGAATAAGATTGCTGCAGATAATTGCTCTCTCAAGCAGTAAATTTGAGCAACATCAAGGGCTGTTGCTCCAAAATAAAGCCACCGATCCACAACAACCATAACTGAATTATCGGGAGAGGACATGATCCTCTCACCCTGTTGAGTGCCTAATTTGCCATGTATCTCCATTCCATCTTCTTCACTTTCAGCTCCATCTGCACTATCATAGTCGTCGTCGTCGTCCTCATCATCCTCGTCATCATTCTCTGCAGGTGCGACTACAATCTCTGTTGCGAGTAGCAATAATGGCAGTGGACCAATGACAGTACAGTTCCTTATGTTCATACCCCCATCTCCTCGAGTTATCTCATCATATATAACCAATGGGTAGTCATTAGATTTCCAAAATGATAATTTAAAATTAAGGGACTGAGGGTGCAACCGAACTTTAGCACCGCTAGTAGTCTCCACAACACGCTTTCCATTTTTAGGTGGAAGGAACCTCCCCACCATTGGATACAAACCAGCCACAAGGACAGCATGGACTATACCTGGAACATGCGCATTTGTATTACAACTAGAGACATTTTCTGGAATAAACCCCTTGCGTATTAGTTCTCTCTGGAGCTGTTTACGCATGGCTTGCAGCATATTCATGGTGCTTGAAGAGATGAAGTATTGTGAACAAAACGATGCTTCTTGACCCCTATTCTTCGCATTGTTCCAGCACTCAAAAGCTGCTAAAACTGCTAGCTGATCACTGTGCCCACCATACAATGAAGCAAGCTCAAACTTAGCAGCAGCAGCTCTCTTCTTTTCATTAGGCAGCATAGGAAGGGTAAATGGATCTCTATAATCAGATGCACATGCCAGTGTCAAAGCTGGGTCAAGGCAATTCATCAATATGGCAAAGAAAATCATCTTGCTCGTCAATGGATGAATAGGTAGGCAACCGATCTTCTCTCCCAGTTCTGTCAATGTTTCATCCACTGATAAAGCCCCAATATCTAGAAGAACAGCAACAGCATTGCGTATGGTTTCTGGAACCGGAGGGTCCAATGTCTTTTGCAAGAAAGCTTCTATCTTGCAATGGGGATCAAGCAACTTCACCTGTAATGAGGACAAGAGTTAAAGAAGGAAAGAGAAAATAAGCAATCATAAAAGCTTTCACAACCCATGCCTACATTTAAAGAGAGAATTTATAGAAAAATTACCTGTAAACAGAGTTCCTCAATTGGCATTCTCTTGATTTCAGGAACTTGGAAATCTGGCAAAGAAGATTCTCTGAGTTTTGAATATAGATGATAACATATTCCAGGCTGACAGCGCCCTGCACGTCCCTCTCGTTGCTTTGCACTTGCTTTAGATACCCAGGATGATTGAAGAGTTGATACATTGTTATAAGGATCGTAACTTTTTTCTTTCATGCGTCCACTATCTATAACATATACCACATCATCAATAGTAATGGCACTTTCAGAAATATTAGTTGAAAGAATGATTTTTCGGCAACCCTGAGGTGGGCGTTTGAATACCTTCTTTTGCTCCACAGATGGAACCATAGAATGGAGAGAGATTATAATAAACTTGGAACCATCTTTAAAAAACGGGTTCGCAAGTAATCTCTCCCGCGTTCTATTTATATCATCCCACCCTGGAAGAAAAACAAGGATAGCACCATCTTTGGAATCAACACATATTTTCTTTAATAACTGCTCTATAAGAACCACATCAATAAGTTCAGGATTAATTGTTGCCATATATTTATCAAGAAGTTGCTGTTGTTCCGAGGAATCAGCCAAGGCATTCTGAGCATGTTTTCTTATTACTTCAGCAGCTTCTTCCTGGTTTTCTCGTTCAGCCCATTTCAGTGCTGTTAATCCACACTTGGACTGTAAATTGCAGTTTGCGCCCAAAGAGAGGAGCATGCAAACATCACCGACCCTACCCTTTCCAGCAAAGACCATCAGTGGTGTCAGTCCACTCGCAGAATGCTGATAATCATACACCTTAGGGGTTCCTTCAGAAGAAACCAAATCTAGGAGAGAATCAAATTCATCATTTGACCAAGCCAAGTTAATAGCTTCATCTAAAGCAGCTTTATCTTCCTCTGTTAATTCATGACCTTCATCCAGGACATTTGGCATAGCAGAATCAAGATGATTATCATCTCTGGAATTTAAGATAGATAGCACATCCTCCAAATGGAAAGCTTTGACCTGAATAATATTTAAAAAAAAAAACCAACAATAAATGATAAGTTATTAAGGATAAACAATTTTAACTGACACTCTAGGAAATAATTTTTACAGGATAAGTGAACCCAGGAACACGGATAATTGGGCAGCCACCAAAATATTGTGAAAATCGCTCAGCATCAAGAGTGGCACTCATCAATATCTGTATGTTTGATTATAAGAATTCAATAATTAATTGCTAATCAAAATTGTTGAAGATAAGGAAACAATCCTAAAAGCGTTGATGGATCCTTTTAGAATAGAACATAAAAATTTAAACTAACCAGCCGAAGATGAGAATGTGAAGGAAGTATGTCCCTGCACATAAGGAAGAAATTTCAGAGAAAATAATCCAATAATGGAAAGTATACAAGAATTACACACAAAGTGATCAACATACAGTATTGATTCTAAGTATCTCAGAATTATATCCAATGTAACAAATTTTCCTCAATTGAAAAGATTCGAGTTAAGGCTCAATTATTGTCATAGCTATTAAATTAAAGCAAGATAAAACTGCTTGAAAATTTTAAAATCATGTATTTAGTACCTAATAATTGCCAACATGAAATCAGAGAAGCGATCCCTTTCATGAATTTCATCCTGTACAGCAAAAATGGGGTCATTGGTGAGCGACCTCTTGCATATAGATGTATTTATGAAGAAAGTTGAAATAATGGGGATCGAAAGAATCATCGGAGTTCATGGTATCATCGGAGTTCATGGTATTATTCTGGAAAAGGCAATGCTAAAATCAGAGTCTGATGAGTGCTGTTTCATTGTTCTGTTTATTATTTACATTTTACACACACACACACTAGACTACAACAATTAACTATTGCCAAGATATAAAACCGTCAAGCAGAAAATGCTAATCAAACAACGTCACCCCAAACAAATATAACATGATCCTAATCAAGTTAGAGACAATGATATTGAAAGGGAAGATTAGGAAGACTGTAGCTAAATACCACAATAATATGAGTTAAGTCGGAAACATTTTCCTTGGCCACTGTATTAGCTTCATTCTGCGACCCAGTGATGCCCTTGGAAACCAGAATCCTCAATAGAACCCCATTTGTACAGAACACAATTGACGAGTGCTTCCCGCCTTTACTTTCCAAACGAATCTAATATTTAAAAATTGAGTCAGCAGCAGTACAGTATATGAATGTAGAACCAATTCCATACATAAAATAAGATGGCAAATGAAGAATTTAGGATCCAAGGTGAAGTTTGTTAATGGTTGCTATGCATGAACATGTGGGCAAGATTTAATGGATACAATATTCTATTTTCCAGATTTAGTGTTGCACAAACCCCAAGATAAATTAATAGTTCATGGTGAGACATCCACAAACCCCAAGATAAATTAATAGTTCATGTTGAGAAACAATACCAAGGGTAATTCTGGTGAGAAATGAAAATAACCAATCCAAGAAATACCTAACAGTGGGAAATCTAAAATTTTAACCATCGACATAGTTTAACTTGGATCAAATAGCTTGAGCTAACCAGTACCAACCCCAGTGAACTCCTGATGGCCATTTTGTTGCCAGGAATAAAAAACAGAAAAAACAGGGAATAGAAATAACAAATTAAGTCTCATTACTGCATTTGGTACATGCAGCTTGAAACCATAAAAGACTTGATAACAAAACCATAGTGGTACAGGTAAAGATGGGCAATAAAGAAAGAGTGCTTGTGCTAGTGGTGTGACAATGTGGAGTAGATGGTAGTGCTAGTGAGGAATGGGACATGGTGTAGACAATATAGCAGGATGGTGGTGTGGTTTTGGTGGTGGTGGTATGGTATGGGAAGGGCGTTTGGTGTGGTGGTAGGGGAGACTATCATAGTGGTGGCAGCTAGTAGAGGTTTTGTGTGGGCTGCTATGTTAGCAGTGGTATGGTCATGTGGGGTGGCTTTCATTCCTATCCTCCTACACACCCACAACCCCTCCCCCACAAGAATGAAAAATATATTAAAATTTCATTCCCTAACATACACATTTGCATTCCCTATCAGTATTGACTACCAAACACCTAAAGTTACAAGAAGGTCCTTAGGGATAAGGAAAGGGCGTGGTCTCTCGGGTATCTATCAACAAAAGTCCGTTAGAGACATTGTCTCCTAATGATTTCCAACCTTGTTGTCACTTTTATGAAGTACTAGTAATTAAGAGAATTTTTTTTACTCGTCTAATTATTCAAATCACCTAGTTCAAGGTTGTGACAGTCATCAAGAATTTGTGAGAAGTACCTTGTATCCAACGCTATCTCCAACATTTTCTCCTCTTTCATAAGAAATTCTCTCAGAAACTAGACAAAAGAATAATCAAGAGCATAAAATTTTGGCATAAAGTGAGGGAAGCAAATATGTTGGAAATATATCAACAGCTAGAACTTCACGTGCTTAGCAAGTGGCACAAACCTGATATTGCAGAGATACGTCGAGGTTGTGTACAAACTATTTTACATGCTTCACCCTTTCCCCACATGTGGTCCAAAAGAAATTGTGGCACCTGCGTCATGTTTAACAAGTACAGAACTCAATGATAATGAAAATAATCATAGGTTTATTCAAGGGAATGAATGCCTCATCACATGTGCTTATAAAAGGAGCACCTATTCTATGTAATCATAGAACTTGAATAATGGAATTATGAGTATTTTTTGTTTAGTTTAAGGGGTGGCCTTGTGTTTTTTCTTCCTATTCTCTTTTCTCAAGTGCTCTTTTCTTCTTCCTTTTTCTTCATTTGGTCATTTGCTACATAGTAACAATCCCAATTCCACCTAAAACACATCCTAAGTGGATCTCAATTCCACACACATCAAACCCCCTAATTCCCACCTAAAATCTCTATTCCTCCAAACCTAGCTCACTATGAATCCTTTGTGGGATACCAATCCAAAGTTGTCCTACATCATCTTTATAGACAACATTCTAAGTTGTAAACCCAAAACCAACCTTTTCAACCAAGCAATTTAAACACATATTTGCCTAACCTATCCTGCAAAGTAGCTAAAGTTGGCAGATCTCAAGATTTTCCCTACACTACTAAAACCTGTACTCTTCTTCCACTCAATAACTAAATATGGTTTGATTGCACAACTAAATGCTCATTTGTGAACTTTCAATTTATAAAATGCTCAATCAATTCTTTCAAATTCACACAATTGGTTGTTTCCACATCACAATGACTTATGGCAGAAAGCTCATATTAATTTTGAACACCTGAAGCAACAAAAGATGTGACAGGTGGCAGATTATGCCATGATATCAAATCTGTAGCTGTGAGATTCTGACAAAATCTTCAACACTGATTTTAATTAAAACATAACTATCTTTGCAAACTTATTAAATTATAAACCAAAAACATGCCCCTTCGGAATGATGATTGTATCCACCAATGATATGGGCTGCGACTATTTTTGGATCAATACCTCTGTAGCTCATTTGGTTGCTAAAAATAACACAGTAGATGACCAGAAGGTGCCCCGAGCTCAAGAGGGAGAGGTATTGATTGGCGAGAGATACAACACTTCAGAAAAATGTTGAAGCTCTTAGAGAGACACTCTTTGTGTGTGTGTGTCGAGGGTAAGAGATTTTTTCCCCTTGAGGCAGACTTCAACCTTGTTTTAATATGCGTTTGTCAATCTCAATTCTTATTAAATTTTTTGCAATATTTTTAAGATGGACTGATGCAGAGCAAAAACCAAAGTTCTGAAGCCCAAGGACCTATCCAAGTTTCTAAAGTTGAATGATGCAATCAAACATAGATGTAACATTAAGGAAAACAATTGTCATTCGACCATTAAAACCAAATGGAACTTGGACATCCAAAAGACTAGTAGCAAAACATACCCAAAGGAAACATGATTGCATATCATGTTCACTACACATGCAATTGTCTATGTGCTGACAACAATAAAAAGCAAGAAAAGCTACTTCTGAAACACAGTTTCTACAAGCCATATTAAATATACCATAAAGAAGACAGAGCAGAGAATTGGTAACCTGTGTGGTCTTTCCACACCCAGTCTCACCAGAAATGAGAACAACCTGCATAAACAAATTGAGCGACCATTAAGTTTTGGAAAATAAGCTAAATTCAATCATCAAATGTCACTCAAACAAGCAAACAAGGAATCAGTTTCTAGAAACAATTCCTTCCTCCAACTAAATCCACATTCAATACATATTTGATAGACATAAAGAATTGTCAATAATAAAGTTATGTCTAACGCAATTTCAATTGAGGAGACAAGCAGACAAATCATCGATTCTAAAACTTTAGGCATTACCTGGTGAGATTCTATAGTGGATGTAATGACATCCATAAAGGATGCAATCGGAAGCTTAGACCTCCCTTCAACAATCTGCACACATATGATGGAATCTCAGAAATCATTTACTGTCAGACAACTTCTTTGAAAAATTTATAAGATCTTTAAAAGGGAAAGGACAATAGAGCTTCACCAATAGCCATCACTAGAATGCATAAATCTTTAAGCTCTACTAGTAGGAGCTCAGTAATAAAGATACAGCATCGAAATTCTAAATCAGTGAGTTAAGTTGTATAACCTGTTTTAACTTTAAATCCTTTTCTATTCTAGAAGCAAATGATTCAACCTTCTTTGCAATTTCTGCTTTTGTTCTAGAAGGTTTAGAGAAGATATCATCTTTTTTCTCTCGTGTTTTACCAGCAGTTCCACTATGTTTTCCTTCTAGCTCTGCTCCAAAGCCTCCTTCTTCAGGAGGGTAGTTTGAAAATAGTTCTCCCAAAACCATTTTTGATTCTCCTGAAAATGTCAAATGAGTGAGGTTTTCCTTCCCCTTTACATCATCTAACTTCTTTGTATTCTTGTAAACAGAAACACGTCGCTGGCCCCCGCGCCTATACATATTTCAGGTTTGTTAGAAACTATATTGGAATCAGAAGAAATCACTACGACCAAGTTAAAGATAAGAATTTGTACAGGCATATATTTACACTATTCAAAGTCAGATAAAGCATAGACACATAAATAAGCACTCACCCAGAACTCTTGGACTTCATACCCATTTTCTTGCACACCTCATGTACCACAGCACGGTCATAGTTTGATAGGTTAGCTTCGAATGTGTAAACTGCATGCAGCATCCAAACATCAATATACTGATCTTCCAAAATAAATTCTCAAGTGGGCGATATCAAATAACCGCATTTTGTAATATAAGGACAGTAAAGACCATTCATTATGTTCTTCCTCGCAATGATAAAGTTAATGTTCTTCTAATTAATCAGGATTAAATTGAAACATATAGAACTAGACAAAGCCTGCAAGATAATTTCTTTGTTCTAAACCGATAATGAAAAAAAAAAGAAAAAGAAAAAGAAACCTTCACAGCAGATTGAAAAAAGAAAATTGTTTTTATTTCATCACACAAACACTACGAAATTTAATTATATTAGCTTCATGATCAATAGGCATACTTAATGAACAAATACTACCAGGTTTAATTATATTAGCTTCCTCAAATTAAACAGCATATTTTCAAGGAAACAGGAAAAAAACAGAACACACCTAGCCAATATATAGCAACCAAGTAAACGGTATTTGTTTTTCTTTCTAGAATTAAAGAACAACATTCATCACAAAAGTGACAAGTGAATTACTTCTAATGTTTTCTTTAAAAAAAGTGAAGTCCACAATCTAAAAAAAAAAGAATTCCACCATTTTCATTACTTCAACTATAAAACAAAGAAAAACCCATATGAAAATTTTTAGTTTTAAACAATTCCCACTATGAGAAACACCCAGATTAAATAATTTAAGGAGAGAAAACAAAACAAGGGAGAGACCTAGACATGTTCAGGAGGTTTGTGGTAACGTCAATAATACCTTGATCGGGGGCAGCACGGAACCTTTCAAGAATTTTCGAGATTCGAATAAGAGTAGCTTCTGCAACTCTAGGGTTTTGCTGCTGCGCTGCTTTCCTCTGGTTCTTCTTACCCATTTTTCCTTTCTGTGCTTTGGTTTCTTGATTGTTCATGTTTTATGTTTTTGTCTGCTGTCAAAATAAGGAAAGACTAGGTGTGTGACAACAGTCTTTCTTATGCACGTACACACAGTGTCGAAAAGAAGAGGGACGGAACAGGGGTATACTTTGAGGGTTCCCTGTCGATTCTTTTATTACGTTGTTGTTTGAAGGGCTGCACGCCTCTTCGTTTTTAGGGTACCTTCTTCTTGCTTTGGGGTTTTCCCTCCACCCCCACCTCCACCTCTTATTAATACAGGAAGGCTGAGTTTTGTTTTCTTCTTCTCTAGATTAGCTTTTCGAAATTCAGTAATTAGGTTTTGACATGGAAAACATGCTTTGGGCTTAAGAAACGAAGCCTAGTTACTAGTTAGTTTTACCCAGTCCTAAACATAATCCTAGTCCAGTCCAGCCAAGATAAGAAAATGGGCCGCTCTCACAAACAATACCAATCCTAAACATAATTTCGTAGCAGGGCCACGAAAGGGCTAAGAGTCCATGTGAAAGCAGGATTTGCAGACCTCCCCACCTCTCTCTCTCTCTCTCTCGCTCTCTCTCACGCCCTCTCTCTATATCTAATCTACGTCTCTACAATCTACATAACCCCATTCAGTTTTTTTCCCCCACGCAAAGAGTTAACCAAACCCCCTCCTCTCTCTCTCTTCCTTCCCTTCTCTTTATCCTTCGCTTCTTTCTATAATATACAAAGCAAAGGTACCAACCCATTTCACTTTTTCTATTTTTTTTCATAAAATAAATAATAATATCACTATTTGCTGCTTATAATCACTAACAAGTATTTCCAAGTTTGTATTTTTTTTTAAAAAAAAAATTTGGGTTTAATCCAGTGCGTGCTTTTATATCCTACTTTTAATGTAACCGACAGAGAAACAAACAGGAGACTCTCTTTTACCTTTATCCATTTCTGATTATTTTATATTGGGTCCTCTCAATCGGTTTCTTTTTCTCATGATCCGAATCGGCTACCAAACTTGATTTCGATTTCTGGGTATTTCAGATTTTACTCTTTTAAATCCTAATTTGCATTTATTTTTTGCCTGATTGTGTTATATTTTTTGTTTGCTTTCATCTCTTGTTGTTTGTGATGGCTTGTGATTTGGGTGTTTGGTTTTTGGAGTAGATTTGGTGTTTTGTGTTATTAAGTGATTGGGGATGATGTATTATTGCGTTAATGGTTGTTTCTGATCTGGGTTTTAAGTTATTTTTTGCATATGAACTGAGATTAAAATGATTTTGTTATTTTTTCCTGGAAAGATAATTGCTTTTCATATGGTTTTACGGGTTTTGAGTTTTTGTTGTATATCATTACTGTAATGTGTTGCTTCAATTATTATATTGTGTTTCTTGTGCAATTAGTGTGGTTACTCGTTAACATTTTTGTTTCATGGCCTTTGTTGATCTTGAAAGTTTCGGATTTTTCAGTTTGGTTCCTTGTTAAGGAACCAAATGAGTTTTTCTGGTTCTAATTGATGAACATGTCAATTTGACTTGCTGAAATCTTATGCTTTTTGAGCATACATTGTCAAGAATTGATGCTGATAAAGACAATGCTTGGGCACTAGATGTCTGTGGTCTCGGTGGCACTTTAGGACTTAAATTAGTTATCCTTGGAGATTGTTTAACATGTTCCATGACCGAATCAAAACTTTTGTCCAGGATAAATATTGTTCCTTGGCATTTGGTTTGCCTCAATGAAGATGCAAGTTCCAAGTTTTAGATTTCCTAGTCTCTTAAGAATTTACAATATCGGGTGGAAGTTTAAGCAATCCACACATCAAATGTCTGTCTTTAAATGTGGTGTGTGGATTGGATTTTTGAAGTTAATGGAAGTGTGACTAATTCATTCCCTGAAAATTTATATAGGAAAAGATTGACGAGTTTTAAGAAAATAATCACTTTTCAAAAGTTTAAAATCAAATGTAATTCAAGGACCCAGTTCTTCAAGTGGGGGTGGGGTGGGGGGGGTGCTGTTTTATTTGACTCAAACAACTGATACAAGTGCAGCATGATGAGCTATTGAATTTCTATTACTTTGGAGTCAATGTATTATCATATTCTGCACCATGACATATCAGAGTGTAACTTGATAGAGATAAAGAATAATAATCTGTAATGTGCAGCTATCTGCCTACATTATCTGATTCCAATAGATGGCCATGCTCTTAAAGGCAGCTATTAACTAGTCTTCCATTGCATCCCATGTTTAGATGATAACATATTCTCTAATTGATGTAGCTGTCTACCTTCAAAACCATCATAACAACATATTTTGAAGTTCGTTTTTGCAGAACTCAAATCAGCAGGGCTTGCTATTGATGCTAGGAAGTGAAAATTATAATATACTAAACCTCAAGTTGCAAGAAAAATGAAACTATTAAGTCCATCTTTAATATTTGTTACGTGGTAAATTCTTATTCCTTCACTTTTGGCTTGATTGAGATAATGAAAAGTGAAACATCAGTGGAGTTCATTTGAGGTGTTATTTCTTCCTTTAAGCTTCACAGTTATTCTAAACTTATTCTCAAGGTCCGCTTCCTTATCTCTGCACTTTAGTTTTTCCCTCCAAAATGGTTTAGAAATCAGTTCTCTTGCCTATTTAAAACTGTGAACCAGCAGAAGTTACCAATCATTTAAAAATTCTGTCATTCATATTCTTAAACGCAGTTAGGTTTATTGATGGATGCTCTGCTGAAGTTATACTTGATTCACCAATTTATCTCTTGAACAGAAGCATTTTAAATTTTATCTGAATAGTGAAATTTTAAGTTTCTAAATCTCATAGCAGTGACAGTAAGAGTGATAATTGCAGAAGCTTGTGCAAAGAAACCAAGAGATGAGTTGACAAAGACATCTTTGAGAAAAGTTGACCCATAGAATGACTTGTATAAGTGAGATTGTTGTTGATTGTCCATAAGATCAGATACTAAATTTTATGACTATGTGTCTCATCCTTGCTCCCAATTTAACAAATTTTACTTGTTTATGTTATGCAGGAAAATATTTATTGTGATACATTGGGAGGCATTTTAAATTATATTCCTTAGTTGTCTAGCTACATTTGCTGTAATATATGGGCTGAGGTGCACATTTCATGGGAGGTGTAGACGATGATGAACCAGCCTTAAAACGCCTGAAATTAGCCTCCGGAAGGTTGACAGGTCTTTCCAACGGTTCATCTTTAACAGAGCCCATAGTTGGATCTTCTAGGGATTTGATGGCTCGTCCCCTACAATCTGAAGGGGATGAAGAGGTTCTTGGTTCGAAAGGAGTTATTAAAAGAGTTGAATTTGTCAGAATAATAGCCAAGGCATTATATTCTCTTGGATATAAGAAGAGTTATGCGCGTTTAGAGGAAGAGTCAGGGATACCATTGTATTCATCTTCAGTAGATATATTTACACAGCAAATTCTCGATGGCAGTTGGGATGAAAGTGTAGCCACATTACATAAAATTGGTCTAAAGGATGAAAGCATTGTCAAGTCAGCATCTTTTCTGATAATGGAGCAGAAGTTTTTTGAACTTTTGGATGGGGACAAAATTATGGAAGCTTTGAAGACCTTGAGGACTGAGATTACTCCTCTCTCCATTAACAATTGTCGAGTTCGGGAGCTTTCCTCCTGCATTGTATTTCCTACACATTGTGATTCAGATGGGTCTTCAAATCAGGGCTATGGAAGGACAAAGTCTCGGACCAAGCTGCTGGAGGAACTGCAAAAACTGCTTCCCCCAAGAGTTATAATACCTGAAAACAGATTGGAACATTTAGTTGAACAGGCTCTTACCTTACAAAAAGATGCTTGCATCTTTCACAACTTATTGGATAAAGAAATGTCTTTATACTCAGATCATCAGTGTGGAAGAGATCAGATTCCTTCTCGAACTTTGCAGGTTAAGGCATATTTTCATGATTGGGAACAGTAGCTTTATATGGAGGTCTTTTGCTATTTCATTCTTTGGCTTAAGATTGTATTCCATGCTGCAGAGTTTTTCTTTGTTAACTCTTAGTTTTTGCGTGTTTTGACCAAATTTTAGTTATGCAGAGCTATTATCTTCTTAATGCCAAACTGTAAAAAAATTGTGGGGTCAGAAGAGTAATCAAAGTTGAATAAATCTGTCACGTCATCTTTTTATTGGGAAGTAAAGAGCGATAGTTTGATTAATGCGATTAATTTGTATGTTTTTAGTAATCCTATTCAAGTCTGAAACAAGTGCTTCTTGGTTAGATTTAAAACTTATTTTTAGTGACATTCTTAAAAAATATATATATTTTTATGGAACTGAAAATCCTGAAAGTTCAATGTCTTATTAGAGAAAAGTGCCTGAATTTGTAATAATTTGTTCATCGAACTAACTAATCCCTGTTTAGCTTAGAGAAAAGTGCTTCCTAGCAAGTTTTAGAAGTTATTTTGAGGGGAATTCTGCTAGGAAGATACTTGAACTTCTATCTTCCATGAAGTTCATTTTATGACCCCTTTCTTCTTTGAGTTCTACAAGGATTTCATAAGATAACTACATTGTGTAGGTATTTCTTGATTCAGTCCCCATGTTAGATTTTTTGAATGCCTTTGTCCTTGGTCTACTCTTCATGCCTTTGTCCTTACACCTGCCTGAATCTTCTTTGTTAGTTCTTTTATTCTTCCACCTTTTTCTTCCCATTTAATTTATTTTATTTTACTTCTGGGTTTTGATGGCATAATATATGTGGTATACTCGGTATGAAGAGGCTGATGTACCCTATACTAGTCTTAATAGCATTAAAATGTTAGCCTAATGGCTATTTCTTTTGTGAATGAAGAGCATGCTTGTCTGCTCATAAGGATTGTGAACTGATGATTTTCTTTTATTCTATATTCCTCCTGTTTTGCTTTTGCTTTGGATTTTCTTTCGATGGGCAGATCACTCCTTTTCATTTTCAGTTGCTTTCAATTTGCTTTCTATGTATTACTGGCAGCACTAGATTGAGTCTTTCTTTTATTCCCACTGGAACAGATATTAGAAGCACATTCAGATGAAGTCTGGTTCTTACAATTTTCACATAATGGGAAATACTTAGCTTCATCCTCTAACGATCAATCAGCAATCATATGGGAGGTATAATCATTTATTTTTAGTATTTTATGCTGTTATTCAATTGTATTTTCTTGTCCCTTCTCCCGTATTTTATTTGGTTTTGTTTGCAACATTCTGCCTGGGATATTCAGTAATAGGTTTTTCATATGATGTCAGAAAAAAACTAATCTCTCTGTTTATGCATCCATAGTAATCATACACTATTAAAATTCTCAAATAGTCAAATATTAATTCCCATTATTATTTCTAAGCTTCACAGGGTATGCCTTGTATACTATGTGCAACTCTCTCAACAACCATTGATTTATCCAAAGAACAAGGGATTGCTAAAGGCCCATATGCATCCATGTCATTCTGCTTATGAAACAATTTTATATGTGCCAATTAATTTGTCATGCTTTGCAGATTGATGTAAATGGTGGAGTTTCTTTGAAGCATAGATTATCTGGTCACCAAAAACCTGTCTCCTCTGTTTCATGGAGTCCTGATGACCATCAGCTTCTCACTTGTGGGGTGGAGGAGGTTGTCAGGCGCTGGGATGTTTCTTCTGGTGAATGCCTTCAGGTTTACGAGAAAGTGGGCCTTGGCCTGGTGTCATGTGGATGGTTTCCAGATGGAAAATGGATATTTTCTGGCATCAATGATAAGAGTATCTGCATGTGGGAATTGGATGGGAAAGAGGTAGAATGTTGGAAAGGGCAGCGAACTCTGAAGATTTCTGATTTAGAGATAACGAGTGATGGGAAGCAGATTATAAGTATGTGTAGAGGAACTGCACTACTATTACTTGATAGAGAAGCTAAAGTTGAGAGAGTGATTGAAGAGGATCAAGCAATAACTTCGTTCTCATTATCAAGAGATAATAGGTTCTTGCTGGTTAATCTTCTGAACCAGGAAATTCATCTTTGGAATATAGATGGTGATATCAGGCTTGTTGCCACATACAAGGGCCATAAGCGTACCCGGTTTGTTATTAGATCGTGTTTTGGGGGACATGAACAAGCTTTTATTGCCAGTGGTAGCGAAGACTCTCAGGTATGGATTTTTTGGTAGCTTTCTTTTTCTTTAAGCTCAAAGGTATACAAGAAATTCAGAGGTTTTGTTCATCTATTTGATTACTTTTCCTTGTGCATCTCTTTCTTTAAGTTCAAAAGGTATACAAGAAATTCAGATGTTTTGTTCATCTATTTGTGCGTAAACCATAAACTTTTGTGTGGGAATATTTCCTTTTCTATTATTCTGTAACCCATTTTATCTCGAAAGGTGTTTGGTAATGATCTGGTTATCAATCAAGAGAAGGGCATTATTTGAATCAAATATTGCATGTTAGTTCTTGCCTTAAGAAGGTCAAGTATTTTGTACATTTCTTAGGTAACTGATCGTGTAGTTTGTTCCTAAGCAGTTGAGATCTCATGTAGATCACAGCCATAGGATTGCCCATACTGTAGTTTCTTTTAAATTTGTATGACACTGAAATTATTTATCCTGCCCCCTTACCATGCATAAAAATCATAATGGATACTGACTAGTTCTAATTGATAACCTAAAGAATAATTTAGAGAAATCTACTTTCATAAACAACACCTTCAACCCCAGAAAAAGCTTATAAGGCTTTTGTTTTGGTGTACATGTCCTGTGATGTTTCTGCATATTATTATATCAACAATTTGCCATACCTGTATAGTATTCCATCCTGTTCTTTTTGGAGGGAAAAAATGGAAATTACATTCACAGTTTTGTGACCTAAAACCTTTAGAAATAGCTTGGATGCTCATGGAGAGTTACAGGTATTTGTATATACTCATAAGCATATGTCCCTATCATTTTTATTTTTATTTTCATAGAGGAATAACATTCCTTTATATGGATAAAAACATAGTTGTGAAAAAGTTCGTTCTACACTAAAAACTAAATCACAAACAAAATGAGTAACCAGCCAAGATTAAGAAATCATCCATTATCAAAATATAATAAAATATAATAAAATCTGAATGAATGGAAAAATGTCTTGCATTTCAGTTTTATTTTTGAATATAAATGTGTAACAGAAGGCCATTGGTGGATTTTGCTGTTTTTTTTTCTTGCACAGAGAACACTGATTTATCAGGATTACGCCTTTTTTAGGATATTAATATTTATAGTTAAGATCCTACCATAAACAGCCTCTCATATGAATAACCGAGGGAAAAACACTCCGGGAATTGTTAGACTTGTCGATAAGGACATTAAGCCTACCTCTTTTTGCATGAGTTCTTGTTACTATACTTTTAATAGTACTTATTATTTGATTGGTAATTGTTCTGTGGAAATTAGAGTAAGAAATCAAGAGTCTTAAAATATTTAGCCACACATGTGGAGTGTTAACACACCACAATATAAATCCCAGGAATCTTGGAAATTTCTGGCCCGTGTTCTCTGTTGTATTGTGAGATTTGTTTCCACATAGGTTGTGCTTTGTTCATTGTATGGTATTATAATTACACATGGAAGAAGAAGCTGCTGGAACATTCTGGAATCTCATCTTGTAAAAGAGCCTTTGCTTGTCATGCTATTGTCATTTTGGGCAATTGGTTTATAAATAGGGGATGTAGGTAACTAAGTTCCGCAGATTTTGATGAATTTAGGTTTGCTGTGTTCGAAACGTGAATGTTTATTACAAGGGAAACTCTTTGGTTTTGGATATTTAATTTTATATTCTAGTGACATTCTGAAGTGCTGTTATCATTTCTTTTTGAAGTGCAAATTATCTATATCTGCAGATATATTTGTGGCATAGAGCCTCAAGAGAGCTTGTAGAGGCATTGCCAGGTCATTCGGGAGCAGTTAACTGCGTGAGCTGGAATCCAGCAAATCCACATATGTTAGCATCTGCTAGTGATGATCGTACCATTCGAATATGGGGTGTAAATGCCTTGCAGGTGAAGCACAAGAGTGCTCACTGCAATGGCATCCACTACTGCAATGGAGGGACTTGAAAGATACCCAAGCATGATATTTTCAGATAAATACTCATTTTCCTTGACCATTGCTTTCATGTATATACTTTAATTTGTTTCCAGCAGACATTCATATCAAACAAGCAGGTGAACTGTGCAGCGACTTTCTGATAATAAATTCCCTATCATTTTTAACCTTGGATGATTTCTTTCCTTAATTATTAAAAGGCTAAGAAAATAATAATGTTGTTGACGCATTTATTTATATGATGGGGTGATGTTATTATAGTTACAGATTAGACGGAGTATTGATTCCATTCACCTGTACGCCGTATAGTTTCTCTTGCATCTGTAATTCTCGTTGGCTGAAATTGTTGCAAGAAATTTGCAATGGTTTTCAAGCTCATTGCATTGGTTTTCAAGTCATCTGGGATTGATATCTAATGGCACCATGCCTCTGATGTTATGGTGTAGAAGGCCACCTTAAAGGAATGTAGATTTTGGCTATTAAGGGCATCCATCAAACTGACCTGGCGGTCTTGTGCATTAGATAGCTGGTCTTATTTTGCCCTGGTTGATAAAGAAAACATTTGGACAGAACCTGTAAATTGGTGTGAGGGTTTTTTCCCCCAAGAAATGATTCTATGTGTTTTGTTAGAAAAAACTTTTTGTTCTCCATCAAGAAGCATTTTGTGAAGCGTCTTGGGGCAGTAATTTCTATGCTTTAAACACAAAAAGTAACCCGTATCCTTGCATAATCAAGTTTCTTGAACCCGTTGTCCTTTAAATGCAAATATCCATAACCACACTCCACCTAACTCCCTTAATCAGCACTCTCTTTAAAATCTTAGCGAAAAGGAGAGCTAGACAACAATTCAAAACAAACATCATAGATTTAAATATGATTTACATACAATTCGTTAGTTAAGTCTCTTAAGCAACACTGAAAGAACTTGCAGTGCTCTCCACGAACTTTCTTGCTCCCTTGAACCACCTCTTGTCTCCAGCTTGTGCCTTGCAAATGTAAAGCTTGCCATCTTTCACAGTGGCTGTGATCAGTTGGTGCTTGCCACCTTCATCTCCATCAGCAGTCCTTGTCAGTACTGACAAGAAGAAATATTGCTTCCCACCAACCACTGGAGTTGATGTCTCCAATATGTTAGCTGTTGCCACGGTATTGGGGTCGAAACCACCCTGCATGATCAGTTCAGATTTACATCAAATAAGAATGCATATACACTGCCACTGTGGGCTGATTAAAAACAGAAAATAGCTCGACGTCTGACAATTGCAGCCGTTGTTGCCCTGCTAGAGAAGTTGTTTAGCATTTCATACAAACAACATGAGAAATCAAATGAATTATACTGCAACGTTATCAAGAAATGCTCTCTCTCTCGGTTGTTTCGACAGTACCTCAGATGCGGTTGCAAACAAGGAGGATTGTTTTCCAAGCAAGAAATCCACCTGCAGTGACCAGAGCAAAATATTTGTCAGCAATATTCTACCATCTTTCCAAAATAATTCAGGTTTTGAAAGAAAGCTTGATATTAATTAAAAAAATCTTCAACGTAGATTTGAACTCCTATATAAGTCTACTGGATTAAGATTAGGAAAGGTGGTTATGCATTACCTTGGAGAGGAATTCCTCAGGGGAACCGTAGTCGGTGATGGATTTCTTATCGGTTGGGATGACCATGACAGAAACGTTGCTGGTGGCATCGAAGTTGTCCTCGTATCTAAGAACCTGACCAGGGAACTCTCTCTCCTTGCTTGGATTCCATTTTGATGGAACTGACAACTTGAATCCATCTCCATTGTAGGGCAAGAAATCTGTGTCCGTCTTTGGCTTCCCGAAAATATTGGCTGCAAATGACCATATCAACTTATCAGTAAGACAAAATTTGATCAATTCTCGTGGATACTTATTAAGTGTATTGGAAGAAACCATAGCTGGGGAGATTGTCCCCAAAGATATATATGATGCCACCATTTTAAGCAGGACCCCCATAGAGTCCTACTTCAAGCAGAGTTAAGCCAAGAAATAAATAAGGGCATAGCATGTATGTATTACCAGATTCACCATAGGCAGCATCAGCAGGAGCTACCTTGGAGCTAAGGGCAGCAGCACCAATGAGCACTGTGAGAGCCAATCTGCGAGACACAGCACCATTATCCTCCTCCTGTGCTGCCTGCTTTTGGGCTCTGCAAGCCAGCTGGGTGGGCTTGAGGTTAGCCACTTGGCGTTGTGATGATGGGGTTGATCTAGCAGGAGTGGTTAGTGCATGGTGGTGCAAGAAGCATGAAGTGGAGGCCATGGTCTCTTTTGCTTTTAACTCCCTGAAAACCTTGGGGGTTGTTTGTTCTGTGTCTCAACCTCCGTTTGGTGGGCTTTGTGGTGTCTAGAAAACGGGTTTGGATGCTTGTGCTTGCTATAAATGAAGGCCATTGGACGGTTTTGGATATTGTATGATGAGAAGAGATCAGATTTTCGATGTGGGATAAGGTTGTAGTGGTTCTGACTGCTGCCACCTGGAATCAACACTCCAACTTTAACTTCTTCTGGCTTTGGGGTCCATCGTGCTTCGTCGTCGGAATATAGATAGGTTCTTCACTACAAGTAATTTTCGAAGGGATCCGATCCGTTTCTTTTTTCTACCTTCGGCCTGTCACAACCAGGCCTGGAATGAGCCCAGGATATTTCGGCTCTTTTCTAATCCTGGGCTAGGCCCATCAAGATAGCGGACTTTATACCTTTTTATCGAACAATTCTAACATACAAGTATTGTTTAAACGAGGGGCCAAAGGCCCAGAAACAAAAGGATCCATGGTAGAAGTAGTCTGTGCAAAAAAAAACAATGTGTCGTTGCCCCAAAAATTGCTAAGCTATTGGAAGTTTTAGCCAGATCTTTATACCTAAGTTTGGACCTGACTTGTTATTTATCAGACTCAGAGACATGCCATGAATCTAAGTCCAGACCAGGATCTCAGGTTATCTTTAAATATATTAAGTAGATAAAGGTATATTTCACACAATTTAATTTTTTTTATTATAAAAATATAAACAATAACTGAATGTTGTTTTTTATATTAATAAAAAAAGTTGATTCAACTCGTGATATAACACGAGCCAACGATCTAGCATAAACTAAATGAGGAAGAAAATTCATTGTTATCCTCCCTATATAATACTGTTTCATTTAACAATGCTTTGTATTTAAAAAAAAGATTTAATATTTTTTTCTTTTAACATTAGGTTTGCTTATCCCGATCTTGTGATCCGGGTCATAGATTTAGAGAGTTAACTTGGATTTTTTATGT
>Ga0325403_1000572_pt1 | contig 26805 bp, 23 predicted proteins | sample PopdelMetagenome_19_FD_205665 | JGI IMG/M metagenome (GOLD analysis project Ga0325403, IMG submission 205665) | Populus deltoides microbial communities from Bellville, Georgia, United States - Xylem-PdKOR-R4 | ecosystem: Host-associated > Plants > Phyllosphere > Stem > Wood/Secondary xylem... | reverse complement strand
GCACGAGCAATAAAATTCTTATATATACTTATCCCTGATTAATTGGTCGACCTGCCATTTGAGTTCCTTAAAGACTGGTTTTGATTCGAAGATCACTTTGCTACCTGTGGCTGATCCCAAATTAATGAGTAGAACTTCTTCTAAAAATCACTCGAGCGGTACATTAATATATATATATATAAGGTCAGATAATTTATCAACTAATTAAAGTTATAACTATCCAACTCCACTTTCTATTGGGTACTACGCAAGATTAGACAAATAATTTTTCCCCCTTTTTGGAAAAAATTACTGAAGCACTCAAAGAGTAACCCACCATTATGCATTAAATTATGAGTATAAAGGTTATTTTTTTAAAAAAAAAAAACTATAAATGCTAAACCATTTAAAAATTAATTAATTAATTAATTAATCTATTCTCTAACCGAAACAATTATAGCATGAGGATTACGCATGTCATACCAAACCAAGCAATTATCATTGATTTTTTTTTACCATATTATTAATGTGCAGGTAAGATTCACTGATTAATTAGTGGATCTTCTTCTATAGCTGTTGCAATTGCACATGTCAGGCTAATTATCTACCTGCATTAATTAACAATTTAATATCATTACAGCCATAATTATTTAGTGGACAAGGCAAAAGACATGGAAGTAGTTGGAATACAAGTGAAAATAATATTCCAGCGGTTGTTAAGTGAAAATTATTTTAATAGCGAAATAGCAGCGCAAAAACCAGCGGCCTCCTAAGCCTCGCTCCATTGTTTTTGAACAAAGACAACAGCAAATTCACTCCGTATGAACGATCCTTGTGCTAAATATAATTATCAGCAATACATGTAGTTTGAGAAGAGCTTCGAGAGCTGGAGATTTACAAGGAGGAAGAAGGAATGCATGTACATAAGCACACGATATCTTATCATGGACAACAGCAGCATATTTATCCCCATTTATTTTCATTTTCTTTTTCGGCCATGCATCATTTGTACGAAGAGAATAACATGAAGGAGACGACGGGGTTTCCAGGCCCTCAATGCAACGTTTGACTCTTAGATATTTGTGTTCAAACTAAGAATAATGAGATACATAAAAGTGGAGTAAGGACAGGGTCGAAATGAAGATGCCAACATCCCCCTGTAATATGGTCCACACCTCCAAAAGTCTAAGAGAGAGAGATGAGCAGCAACTACAATCTCTTCATTGCTTTCAGCTTGAAATGGGGCCATAAGACAAGGTGATGCCAAGAGAAGCCACTTGTAATCAACCTAATCATCCATGGATGCTTGCTGACATGACCATGAAGTGGCATCTCAGACGGACCGTTCAAACATAACCTATAGTTAGCAAACAGTAATGACGCTGGTTTTTTCAAATCAATAACGTTAGCATGCATAATACTCGCGCTTTATTGGTTCTCTAAATTTTTTTATTTTATTCCTCCTTAAGGCTAAGCATGCAGGAGATTATCAAAGAGAAGCATAGATGATAGAACCTTCCATGATCTTAGGCTTTTCTCTTTTACCTGCCTCAATATTCATCATCGATACAAGGGGTTTGCTTCCCTTTGCAATCATGAGTCCAATACGACATCATTGCTGTAGAAGATAAATCTACCCCCCTATCAAATGCATTCCCACCAGCAGCTCACCATACGCCCCGGATAATCATGCACACTGCCATGACACAAATCCTCCTCTATATATATGGGAACAGGCATCCACCCTCTTTTCTCAATTCGCATTCTTTCATCTTAATTTCCAATAGCAACTGATCTTATATATATCCTCTTTGAGAGCTAAAGGAAAATGTGCACTAACGGAGTAGACAGGATCCCTTCTCCTTTCCACCCTTTAAAGAGAAGGCAAAGATCAAAGAAATGTAAGGTTCAGGTTATTGGGCTCACCTGCAGGTATATGTCTTAACTAGCAAGCAGAAACACAGCATCTCCTTATAACACAACCTTAATTGTTAAAAGTGTTTTGATTTTTCTTTCGCTGTATGGTTCTTACATGTTTTATGGGCTGAATTTCCTTTAATATTTTCTTTTTGTCCTCTCTCTTTTTGTAAAGCAGGAGGTCAGGATATGAGGATTGGGAGGAGAAGAACATGGAGCTAAAGAACTTGAAGCTGTATTTAGAGAACCAAAGTATTGTTGAAGAGAACGAGAAGCTGAGGAAGAAAGCTAGTCTTCTCCACCAAGAAAACCTGGCCTTAATGTCTGAACTTCAAAAGAAATTCCCTCATTTGGATCGCTTCTCCAACACCCTACTTCTCTTACACAAACACTAGCAAAATATATATATAGTGCAGATTAGAAACTCTCTTTATAGCCGTCTCTCTATAGCCTTCCTTTTGTTTTTCTCTTTTCTTCGCTGAATTAAGTATGTTAGTAACAAGATCTAATGAATTTTGCTTAATTGGTAGTATTTGTTATAATTATCATGGTAAATTTATGTATGCCAACTAGCAAAATAAACTATCAATGATTCCCTTTTTTTCTTTTTTCTTTTAGTTGAAAGTTTATGTATCAACTAAATTTTCATTGATTCTAGTATTTGCTTAGTTCCTAAGCCTGAAAATGAAACTAGGAGAGATTCTATAAACTCAGCAACAAATTAGATACTTAAGCCTGACATCGTGATTAGCTGCAATGATAAAGTGACCGCGCGACAAGACAAGTGTTCTTGGAACAGTACATAAAGGCGGCATGAATACCCTGATTTGTCTTGCAAACAATCTTTCCCACCTTAACCCATCTAGCCCTAGCTGTAGTATCTCTATAATTAAAGATCTGATCCAATCCCTGGCGTCTGCTAATACATAATACTCCCTTAATTTCCATTGTTAATGTAACCTCTATTTTCACCTTTGCTGTGAATGCATTGTAAGAAATAAGGGAGCATTCTTAGTATTGCACCCAAGTACAACTATGAGGCAAGGAGCTCTTTAGGTTTCCAAGCTCCAGTTCTCTGCACTCTGGGCTCTCTTTTGCTTATGATTTTGTTCTCTTTTGTTTTTCCTTCGGTTGTTTTAAAACCTAACAAGTGGTCATTTATCGTGAAGTACTCACCTATATACAGAGCAAGAGATTACAAGAGTGCCTAAAAATGGACCAAAACAAGAGCAATGGCTGCACAAGTAACTGTTCCCCTCCGTCAACTTTGTACGTACTAAACACATCCTAAGAAAGAAAAATTAAGGATTGCTTTGAGAGCTCTATTTTATTAATGCTATACTGCAAGTGCTTTACTTGTCCTACATCAACATTCAACAAAGGGGAGGTTAATCTTGCTTGACATAATTAAGCTACCCTATGACGATGAAGATATTAGGATGACTGTGTGCTATGCAGTGCACCTAAAATAACAAATAGTACACAGAGTCAAGGAAAGGTCAAACAAATTACTAACCAACCACTTCAATCTTCATTAGCTCGAGAGGGGAAAGGAAAAGCCAGGAGAAAACTGACAAAGAAAATCAGCCAACATTTTCTACAAAACAACAGGGATACAACAATCACGCATCATTAACGAGCTCTATGTGCTTATAATCTTCAATCAAGTCAAAATGCCATAATTCCAAGTTGAAACAAGCCACACCATGAATCTTCCTTTTCTGGGGTTTCAGACCCATACGGTCAGAAAGGATGCATCAGCAGCTCATCAGTCAAAAAGCAATTATATACTTAAAAAACCTGGTAGACCTTGGCAATGGTGATTCAGGTCTCCAGGTGCCGTTCATGGATTGGTTCAGAGTTATATTTAAAAATGGGAAAAAATCTTTTGTTACACTTAACTTACTCAAACGACACAATGAAAATAGAAAGCTTGCAGTGTACCATCTTCCGTTTTTGAAAAAAAATATATGCTAATCAACTAGAAAGGTCCAAGTAAATCCCCTGATTGCTGAACTCACCAGAGATAATGGTTGTTTTCTGTCATTGTAAACACGGCTCAAGGTATGCTGGCATTTTGACTGTAAGACTCACTCCGTCCCACCAGTCCACAAGCCAAAGAAAACACATCCGACTTCTAGCTCTTGTGAGAATCCACTTCTGCCATGAACTGTAAGGGTTTACAGCCAATTTCCTTTATAAAAAAAAAGGTAAATAACCACAATTAACACTGGATAATGGTTTGCTACTTCCCTTATATTTGTTAATTAATGTATGTATATTATCAGAACTTGAACTAGAACCAGCTTATAGCATTATGAAGGAAAGTTGTCTCTTCCAACAACTGAAAAACAGAGATTTTACTTTCAGAAAGATATATTGACATGCAGGCTTTGAAACTGTCAGAGATTCTTGGGGTGTTCTTCTGGCGACTTGTATACACGGAATGCAGCAATGCACATCGTGGCATTACCTATTCCTGCCAGAGTCAACATTACACAGAGCATAATTAATTATGCTCTGTATCATGTGAAATACTTCAACAACAATAGCAACATGATGGAGTGGGACCAAGGAGATGGTCTGAAATATATATATGAAAACAGCAGAAATTAATATTTCAAAACCATGTAATGCACCGTGGTGACATAAACGGCTGGCAATTTCCTATTCGCCCAGTATTGACTGAACTAAAATCTTAGATTGTAAGCATCACATTTCATAATATTTCATAATATTTCCATTGGCAACAATAATTGCTAACATTGTAGTCTTCATTATCGTAACTTTAATCTTTAACATCACTTGCTCATCATATATGAAGCAATCTCTTTTAATATCATCAGCTATTTTCCCTGACAATTACCTCATATTCTAATTGTTTTATATACGTAACTATCAACTAATGCATATAGAGATAATCTAGATTCTTCAATTCTATCTTCTCCCCTTGCTTTCTCATTTTTCATGTTCCTCTACCTCAAGAACTTTTCCTTGCCATCTTCTAATTAATTCATTTATCATATTTCATCCTTTCACAACACATCTATGACCAGGAGTAAACTTTTCCCCACACTTGAAACACAGTCCAAGTTTCTTTCTTTCCTCATAAAGATCATCACAAGTTTGTTTAGAGTTATTTAACAGTTCACTACCTGTCAATAAATCTTCCATAGCCACTCGTTGAAGAAGTTCTTGGAATTAGCCTACTCTTCTTAGTGATTACAGCATTGGTTTGATATAGCCCACTAATGAAGTTGGATACATTATAATCTTCAGGCAAGGAAGAATTAAGTGTACTCAGCAAAGATTTAAGCTCTTGGAATTTCTTCACATGCTCTTTTACACTCTTTTCTTGTTCTTACTTGTTTAACTCCTCACTATATCACTTCGATTGCCAAATCGTATACAAACTGCCTTTAATAACTCATCCAAGTTAGTTAATCATTTCCTCCTACCAAGAGGCTTTCGTACCAAATCTCAGCCTTTCCTTCCATATACAAAGAAGCGATCTCAACCCATTGATTGAACATGTTTTAAATGCAACTTAAAGAACCTCCAACATTTCCTGATCCAACCACAATGGTTTTCCCTAGAAAAACTAAGTAGTTCCACCTTTGGCGAAGCCATATTATACCCTGCTCAGTTGCCTTCTTGAATTCCCATAATATCTCCCCAGTTGCCATTCCTACGAGGAAGATGGTTTCCTTCTGCATTGACACTCTCTCTCCCTTCTTTCACGTTCACCCTCCATATTAGCCTTAAAAGAATTCGAGGTCGTCAATACCGTATCCATTTGTAACTGTAATTCTTCTATCTTCTTGTACAATTCAATCCCTTCAATCTTAATTTCTGTTCTGATTTCTGTATTTCTTCATTTGTACGCCTGTTGTGCTCCTCCAGAGCCCATCCTATTATTGTCCACCATGGTGAGCAAGAAGTATATTTGTGTTGCTTAGGAAAGTCCTTAACAATGAAGATTGATAGTAAGAAAGGAGATTTGAGGAGTAGAGAAGAGAGAAGGAGAGGAACTTCTGCAGTTACAAAAAGAAATTCTTATTCAATTACTTGTCTCTCCCTTTATACTAACTAACTGCTACTAACTACTCTTAAATGAATTCATAAACCATTACACACATGCTAATTCTTATTCATCACATTTAAAATGCCCTGCTAACTAATGCTCCTTACTCATCACATGTAAAATACTGCTACTGTAGCGGATCCAGTGCAGCTGCTGTTGCTGATTCTTGCCTTTGCTATAAGGTTGATAACGTAACAAGGACAAACTTGTGAGTTGCAAAAGCAATTTCCAGTTGAAGTGCTATTCTTTCTTCTTGGCCCAAATCATGACCAGAGAAAATCCCATCAAAGACATGATTACTGTCTGCAGTCACAGAAACAGCAGATATTTATCAGAATCCTGCAAGAGAGTACCAATACCTAGCAACACGAAGAAAGAACAACCCAAATCTAAATCATCAGTGCTAATCTTTTTATGTAAAAGCATATGATACAACTTTAATTGCTACTGGTGTGGGCAAACCTAGAAAAAAAGTGGAACGTAAACCATTTGTCAATCAATCAATGCTCTGGATCCAAAAAGAAGAAGAATAACCAATGCCTCCATGGCTGAGGCTTCTGTCATGTATCAACGCAATATAATGAAAAAGTTACTCTCCTTTGCTATGCATATACATAAGAACTGAGTGCTAGAATTAATCAGTGATTAAAATGGAAGATAACTTTCCCTCGTTTGGTTGCTTCCATTGACCAAAAGAAAGTGGGACCAGACTCTGGCATGAACTCATTAACATTGAACCTCAAAGAGAACCATAGAGGATTATTACATGTAATGTTGCTTATAACAGAAATCATTGTTCATTGCAGAAATTAGCAACCACAATTTGCACCAGATTTCTTTATTAAAGATAATTGTGCTACAACAAAAAGAAAATGCGAAGTTTTAACTTACAGAGATTGCTGGAGGCACAGCAACAAGTGGATCTTTGAAAAACCTGTTAGCAAGTGCGAGAGCTAGAAGACTGCTCTGCATTCCTGCAAAGGAAAATATCGTGAGCTAGAAGAGTATGATCCACAACAAAATGACCGAGTTGAAAACAAAGGTGGTACCTGTCTCATAGGATAGTGTTCTTTGCAGTGCTTTTAAGTCAGATGCCTTGTGGAAGACAAAACCAGTGAAATAGTAACCAACTACAAATGCTGATAGATGAAATGCAATAATAAGCGATACTACGGTTACTCCAAAAGGGGACATAACTGAGTCAACATTAATAGCAAGTGGTGCTCCAACACAACAAGCTGTTACCAGTACTGATAGTGGTGGCAAAAATGGCCGAATAACACCAGAAATCTGTGGAAACAACCTGTTGTTACAAATAAATAAGACATAAGCACACCTCACATCAACAGTGAAACAAAACACTTGTTTGGATTGAGCATATCACCTGTTTAGAAGTAAGCCTGCAGCAATTGGAGCAACTACGATCTGCATAATACTGGATACCATTCCTTTCACATCAACAGGCAGTCTTTTTCCAATGAGCAATAGAGATAATAATGGAGTAACAAAAACTGCAGTAGCCGTGGACATTGATGTCATGACAATGCTTAGAGGAGCCATTGGAGGGTCTGTCAGAAAAGTAGCATAATTTGAAAGCTGAGCCCCACTAACACAAGATACCAACATGATCCCAGCACCTGATACATAGATTCACAAAAGTGTTGGTACCGTCTCAACTATTTTGGAAATCAGGTAAATACAATCTTACCTATTGGAGTAGGAAGCCCAAATACTGACACTGAAATTATACCAAACAGATATCCAAGAATTGGCTTCACAACAAACTGGCCAACATACCCAGCCAATATAGCTGCTGGTCTGTTGAAAGCTTCAAGAAAATCCTTTTCACTGGAATTAACCCCAACTGCAAACATCAAAAACCCTAATGCAGGAGCATAATACCTGAAATTAGACCAAAAGGAACGATTATGTGCATACAACCTTGAAAAAGTTTACATGGTTCTGTTTATACTGATTTTTTAAAATGCATAAAACTTCTTAATCATTAGCTGGTTTAGCCCTCCTAACTAGTGGTCAAAATTAAACCATCAATCCCCACCACTGTTCTGAACTTATTACATAAATTTTTCCACAGACCAATTTATTCAAAGTAATATTTAATAACCTGGTGGTAAACCACGTGAAAGAGGGGGGATGGACAAGAGCCAACAATGTACTCGCAAGGACTATGTGAGGCAAAAGGGAATTTGATTGCTCCAACATATCCACTATAGAAGCCTCCTTCTGCTCTACCATCTGAAATAAGACATCAACAACCATTGTCAACTGAGTATTTAAAAATTAGAATAACTGCACCGAGTGTCTAAAATCCCATCTAAAGACCCAAAATAAACCTATGAATCGAATTAGGAAGATTAGTTTTGGTTTTTTGGGTTTGAACCGAACTCTCCTCTCCCCTAATGAGCTCTGCGGTCTTTCTGCTGTGCACTATTGTTGAGTAAATCTGCATGCAAACTCACACTCACCGATTGGCTAATTTGCTATTCGTGAGTGAAAGCAATTTGAACCAAAGCACCACACAACCACCCCAATATGTTAGTCTCATCAAAGATTGTTGCAAAGAAATCCTAATCCAAGAACTAGATGGTGAAAGATTCGAACTTCAATAGAACTCATAACATTCTCGTTTTGCCAGTGTTAGACAATTTGGAAACTTATGGATATACAATGCAACTAACCCACTAAATTTTAATTAAAAACAAAAATAATAAACAATAACTGCAGAAAGAAGCACCTGACTTGAGTTGGTCACATAATTCTGATCATGATCCGGTTCCAAAGAATCAGAGAACTTCTGGGACTCACATCTGCTCACCAAGAATCTTGAACTCGCACCTATCAAATATAAACAACTACATGCATCCGAACCAAAAAGAGAATAAAAAATAATGGATTGCAAAGACAGAGCTGAAGAGGAACTTACAATGGAAATTCGGTTTTAATGGCATTGAAAAGCCCAAAGATCGCAACTCTGAACAAATAGTAGAATTATTAAACACAACAAAAGACTTGAGGGACTAGTAAGATTCGAAAGAGAAACCATTAAGACAAAATTACAGACCTGAAAAGGATTTGAAGGAGCGACTTGGGGTCAAAACTGAAAGGTGATTATTACAAAATTTGCGAACGTGGGAAATTTTTTGGTTATGAGATTGGGAGATATCTGGGCGTTGAATCTGCAGCGTTCTACCGTTTACCACACTCATTTCTTGTCAACAGAGAGTGTTCCGTAGCGTAGGATGGTATACACTCCCTGTTCTTTTTGTTATTTGTTTCCAAACAAGGCTTTCTTCTTCGGTTTTATTGTGCGTATGCAAGGAGAGTGGTGGGATTTTTTTAAAAGGTATAATCTTTTTAAAATATATACTATATTTTATAAAAATAAAAATATACGTTATGTCTCATTAGAAAAAGTCAACTATATCTTTAAATCAAACACCCCTTTGGTGTTTTTATAGAGGTTGTTTTTAAATGTTTTTTATTTTAAAATGTGTTAAAATAATATATATTTTTTTATTTTTAAAAATATTTTTTGATATTAATATAGTAAAATAATTTGAAAATATAAAAAAATTAATTTAAAATACAAAACAATAAGTAAAAAAATACAAAAACAAAAGAGCTCGTCTAGTTATGTTATAATAGTTGTTTATAAAATATTTTTAATGTCAATATATTAAAATATCAAAAAAATAATTTAAAGTAAAAAAATAAAAAATAAGTTAAATTAAAAAAACAAATAAAATACAATACAGCAGCAAATAGCATTGTCATTAATTAAAAAAAAACACCAATAATTTACTCATTTCTTTTCACTCTACCTCTCAACTCAACTTATATATATATATATATATATATATATAGAGACACACACACGCACTAAAATATTCTTAAATATAATATATCAAAAACACCAACAAATGAAAAATCATAACTTTTCTTCAAGATCGATTTCTCTCTCTTTAGAATTCCCAGCGCCTTTTCAATTCACAGTCACATGACAACATACATATTTCTACACAAGTACAAACCAGAAAACAAGTCTCTAGCCTGCCACGAAGGCTTAGATTCACTGATGCAAGAACTTGTCAAATTTAGGCAATAAATCCCTGAAGTAATAATATTCAGTGAAGTTGAGGATGAAAACTCAAAGATAGCTTGTTTTTCTAAACCAAACTCGCCATCTTGGCAAGTATTTTAACAGAGATAATTAATTGTTATGGTAGTTTTTACTTGATGAATTGAACTTCAAATCAAGATTCATAATAATGAAAGAATTATTTGTGGTTTCCAATGCAAATTTCTATTTCCAAGAGCATCAGGTGGTGTTGATGCAGAGACGACGACGTGTTGTCTTGCACTACATTGTTTTCATATGGTAACGAGGGTGAGGAATCTGGACTTCATTAGGAATATGTCAAAGAATCAAACAAACTTGAAGAACATCAAATAATTGTTAAGAAAACTTTCTTAATTGAATGATGACAAGGAGGTTTCCATAGAATAATCTGAAAGCTAGGTATATTACTAGAAAGCAAGAAAACAAAGCTTATTATAGAAAATTGAACAAAGCTTTATGTGAATGACATGTAAATTTTAGATAATAATAAATACATGATCAAGTCTAACAATAAAATATTAACTAATAAATTCGAGATGAAAAATTTGAATGTTGGAAATATCATTCTAAAAATAATAATTTATAATATATATGATGAATCAAAATTATCATAATCCGATTATAGTAGCAAAACTATTGATAGATTTACCAAATTATTATTATCTTATTATTCTTCATCAATGAATGTGTCGTGTTATTAATAATTTTTATATTTTGATTTACTAAATAAAATATAATAGAATATTTTTAATGAAAAATTATATATGTAAATGATAAATATAGTTATTTATTTGAGAATTTTGAAAGATTTAATTCTTTAAACTATTTATTTAATTCTTATTGCATAATAACTACTAGAGGAGAATTAGTTTTTTAATAATTAATAATAAATATTATTATTAAGTGTAAAACTTTATAAAATATCTAAATAGTATATTCCTCCTCCCACATTAATCTATATTAGAATATGTCTAGATGTACAATTAAATTATAACTTTTAAAAAAATAAAATTATTTTTTTATATTTTTAGATTATATTAAAAATATATTTTTAAATAAAAAACATTTGAAAATATCTACCCTCCATGATATGTTGTCCTTCTCACACGTGTCATAACCTCAATGCACTGTCCCTACATAACCACCCGTCAAGCAAGACCAAACTCCATGATGTACCTTAGCTTCTTACCATAAACCCAACGTCAAGAAAACAGCAACCGATTCACTGAACTCGATAACTCGGTCACGAACTCAGTGTCTAAAAAATTGCTAATACTTCCCTTGAGGGTGAAGTCGCGACAAAAAAATACACTCCCCGTCATCAGTATATCCACTCACATCACGCCACGTACCATAAGGGATCCCCACAACGACAGCGTTCCTCTTTGGCGCCAGGTCGCACATGACCACGTTAAAAGAAAACCGTAACCGGAAAGCCTCAAAACGACAACGTTTTAATGGCTGGCATGTAAATTCAGACGCTAGGAAAAAGGCAAAATTGTAACGACAAAGTTAATAATAACGGAAAGGACTAAAAATCTTTCTCGATCCTCTATGTTATATATTGGATCACATTAAGTCCTTAAATTGTTAATGAATTAAATAACCCCTCAATTTTCAAATAAAGGGAAATTTAAGCCTTTCCATCAGCCCCATTAACACTAGAAATCTAGAGAAATGTCATATATCTAATGGATTGAGGATCTCAAGTTTTCCTTTAATTGGAAGCAGACGGGTTGTTTTGAAATAATCTTGAAAATGAAGGGTCTGGTATGATCTGCAAAGTATAAGTAAGGACGTGTGACTCTTAGCCCAACGGAAAGATTAAAGTTACCAATTACAATCTAAAGGGTCCCTCAGAGAGGAAAACAAACACAAAGGCTGTGTCTGTTTCCTTTCTCTGCATCTCCTTTTTATATGCTTCATTGATTATTATCTTATTTTTCTTCATCAACGAATCTCTCCTCTGGTTCCCATTATGAGCATCATCATTATCATCTGAAAAACTTTCCCCTTCCATCCTTCTCGGGAACCAAACAGAAAGTTACAAACTTTATCTGTTTTTAGGGTTTTTGGTTCAATGACTTTTTATGAGGATGATAGTGTGGTGCCAGAGCTAATAATGAGCATGGAGGGTGATAAAATTGATGATGGAGATAATAACGAAGGGGATTATGTGAATTTGAGAGATGAGAATGGGGCTGGTGAAAGGTGTAATCTTTGTGGTTTTTATTGGGGGTTTGGATGGTCTGTGTTCTGGTATTGGGTTAAGTTGGCTTTGCTGTTTACCTTTATTGGATTATTAGCTGCTGCTTGTGTCATGTGGGTTGGCCCCTTTTTGATGGATAAGGTTAGTTTTTATAAGAAAGTTTTGTGCTTTTGTGGTTTCAATTTTGTTTGTGTTGTGGAATTTGGTGGATCGGGATTTGCTTGCTATAGAGTTATATGTTGCTGCTTTTTCCTATATCGATTGGTGGCTTTTCATGACAAGGTTGATTTTTATCTGAATTTTGATTATTTTTTTTGTTTTGCTAATGTTTATGTGATTTGGATTTATTCCTTGTAAACTGATGATTCTCATTACATGATTCACGGGATTTGGTGGTGTTTTTCATAAATTGGCAGGTTTTGTTTCAGTTTTGATATATTTTTTGTGGGTTTTGTAGTGCAATGTGTTTTTCATTCTGGGTTTTATTACATTGCCGTGCAATTGGAGCTTTTGTTGTGGTTTTTGCCCCACAAAATTCAGAGATAAGGGTAGGCTTTCATTGAAAAAGGAGGTGTTTAATGTACTTTTTAATTTCATTCTAACTGGATGCTCTGCAGTATTCTCTTCAACCAATCCCACTAGAAACTTGCCATAGGATTATGACATTACTATTCTCTACCAGAAGGTGTTGCTAGAAGTTCATGGTGGTTATTGGATATTTATGGGATATTCATGCATATTTTGATTTTTCCCCTACCTGACTGATGAATTTTTTCAGGAGATCATCCCTATCATGAATTGGGAGACAAGAACATTTAGCACTCCGGTATTGGCAGTTCTTCTCTTTGCCTCTGTGGCATTGTTCCCCACTCTACTTCTACCATCATCACCATCTATGTGGGTGGCTGGGATGACATTTGGCTATGGGATTGGATTCCTATTAATAATAACTGCAGCTGCTGTGGGTGTATCACTTCCATATTTAATTGGCTCTTTGTTCCTTCATAAAATTCGAGTATGAACCATGTGCCAAGATTTGTTCATAATTATAGCTATATTTGTTTTCTCTTCTACGTGTGCCTAATGTAATTCTGAATTCCGTGACACAGGGGTGGTTAGAAAAATATCCAAAAAGAGCTGCAATTTTGAGAGCAGCTGGTGAAGGAAACTGGTTTCATCAGTTTCGAGCTGTGACTCTAATCAGGATTTCTCCATTTCCATATATTCTGTATAATTACTGTGCTGTTGCAACAAATGTTAAGTATGGTCCTTACTTATTGGGATCGTTGGTGGGAATGGTGCCAGAGATATTTGTTTCAATCTATACGTAAGAACTATCCACTCCCATTTTGCATAAAGCATTTCATTTTCATGTGCCTCTGCTTCCAATCATATACTTCTCATTTTAGATTCTTACATTATTGCATATTATTCACATTGAATTTCTTACGCACTGATGTTGGTGTAACTTTGTCAATTTTGTCTTTATTTCAGTTCTTGTTTATTTCCCTTTTAACTTTTAGAGCAATATTAACTTTGGATTTTCAAGTTGAAACAGTGTCTGATATTTTTGTTTCTTATTTTCATGTCAGATATACATCTGACTTCTTCTTTTGGTACAAAGAGATATGAATGATGTGATGTGATTTTTCATTTTAGTAAAATGATTTCCCTTTTGTTATCTATTTGTTTTGACCTCTGCCCAAAGCATTATTCTTGAGAAAATTATTTCATAGATGAATTACCATTTCAGTTCTAGTTCTAAATTCATGGCTCCAGCTGTTAGGTATGGGATAACTTAACAAGGAGAGGGATGAGTCTGTGGTTCGAGTCTTTTCCTTGTAACCTTGAAAAGGGAAAATTATACGTTGTAACTGAATTTGGCCTTAGACACCAGAAGGATGGGATAGGAATGCCCTAACTTCACTGGAAAACATATAATTTTTTGCACTCATTTCAAGGTCTTATAATCAAAACTTTCAGTAATTGGTGTCTGAAAGTAGCTCATGCACACCCAGTCCCTTGCTCTCACCTGATTATTTCACGAATCCTTTTTCCCACCACCCTAATGAAATGTGCATCATAATGATTTTAATAATTACTACAAATAACCTGATCTGTAGGCTTAATGAGGCGTAATCACAATCCCCAGAAACATCTGTTTTCATCCCCAGCTCCTCCAACTCCACCTCTGCATCTTCTTCAATGTTATGCTGTAACTGTTCTAGAAAGAAAATCTATTAATTCTTTCTGGAGCTTTCGTTTTTGAAAAGACACTTTCTTTGCCCCACGGAAGAGGCCTTTTCATGCTGTATGGCTTGTGTTATGTGTGTCCTAGTTTTGGACCTTTAATGGGGGACTCTAGCAGGGTGCTAACCGTAGCAGCTAAACCATGGGGCTTTTCACCTTGGGAAAACCAGAGCGCATTGCGTGAGTTTGGCCCTCGTTTCTTTCCCTTTTCACTTTCTGAACTTTAGACGAGGTTGGTACTTGTCAATGAGAGGATATACCATGCTGGGTAGTGTGGTGTGCTTCACTACACCATGGTATTATCAGCAGTGACACAATTTCTTTCACACTTTGGAGCTAAGGCTGCTGCTTTTTCCTAGATATGCGATTCTTTTCATGCAGTCTTCAAGCTTCAATCTTGGGTTTTAATCACAGGCATGGATTGTCCTCAACGTTCCTGAACCTGAACCTTCTTTGGTTTTGCAGTGGGATCCTTACACGGACCTTGGCAGATGCTTCAAGTGACAGACGCACTCTGTCAGCTCCACAAATTGTCTTCACAGTGTTTGGTTTCTGTGCCACGGTGGTTGCCACAATTATAATCACAGTGTATGCCAAAAGGCAGCTGAAGGTCATGCAAGATGAACCGCTACTGGAATAGCTTCTGCAAGTCCTGGATCAGTGAAAAGCAATCTTCCACATACCATCTTTGTCAGAAATAGCACACAATGATTTGAGTGATGAAGTTCTATTTTATTTACAACTTCATCCATAGAACGTGTTGCTGCTCTACGGCATTGACCACCATACAGCAGTTACAGACAACGTGGAACAGGATGGACATCTAACTTCATAGTGAGAGCCACTTCCTGGCTCTCATTTTTCACCCCCAATATTATCTATAGTTATTTCTGTTTCAGTTGCTGCTTGTATATGATTTAAGTATGTGGCTTAAAAGAGTCTACATTGGACTTGGACAAAGAAGTTGAAAGTTGTAAATGAAATTTGAAGTGTTATTAACTTGCGCAGTTAATATCTGTTATTCTGCAAGCTCCATGCCATACTATAGTGGTATTGAGGTGTTTTTGTACATAAAATATGTATCAGTGTCATGTTTAGATTTAGTTCATGCGAGTCCATAGCTTTGCCTTTTGTATTTCTTCCTTCCATTGCCAAACTTCAAACTCTCAGAAGAATGCCGGGAAGAGAAATTTTATTTGTAAAGGCACCATTTTGTGGCATTCAGGATGTAGATGTCTGCTTGGTGTAGTTGCACAGATAAAAACTGGCACGTTATGACTAAGCACCAGTTTTCTCAACTATTATAATTATCACTCATTAGCACCATAGGGATTTCTGAGCACCTTCCTGCCTTGGAACGATAGTAATCTCACGAAGCAAATTTTTGTGTTTTCGGTAATGGAGATTATTGACATGATAATGGTAACATGTGCCACTTGCACATCTAAAACATTGAATGTTGCCTTTCATGCGGCAAAATAACAAAACAATATAAAAGATTGAAAATAAATTATCCACTAAGAACTTAATTAATATTTTTTTAATTTCCTAAAGCAACAATTAAATTCACCATGAAACCGTAATTTACAGAGGCCCACTGACTCCATGAAAATTATAAACAACTCAAGCCACTTGCCAAGCTCAGAGTATGAGTCAGCACTTAGCAATAAGATTTTTTGGAACTCAAATGAAGGCAAACCTTGAGAAACAAAGCCCCTTCAATTTATCGAATTCCACATGTTGAATGAGTGACACACACGCGTTAATGGGTGGTGGTAATGTGTGACGCAGCAGCATGTTTGACATTCACGTGGCAACTTAATAGGAGAGCACAGGGGCCGTGATTGTCCTGGTGGGGACCACAAAAGAATTGATGCCACCTACATTCACGTTTTATTTTTATAGAAAATAAAAGCGTTTACGTTTCATGTACATAAAAACAAATTAACAGCCTGTGTTTTAAGAATAATTTTAAAAAAAATTAAATTGATAATTTAAAAAGAAAAGACAACCACGACTATAATAATAATAAAAAAAAAAAGACGACCACGACTCCACAAGCGTCAAGAGAAGAAATGGAAATTAAAAAATTATTTTTTTGATATTTTTTTAATTAATTTAATAGGTTGATATTAAAAATAAGTTTAAAAAATTATATTTATAACATTAAATCTTGTAAGTCTCACGTGGCACACTAACTGCTAGTTGGAAAAATATCTCTACCATTGCAATTTTAAGGATGCACACGTGAGACTTGTGTGTCTCAAAATTTTGCATATAAGACCTCTAACAAACTGTGATATTTTTATAAATAAATTTTTAATTATATTATTAATATAAAACTATTATAACCCGAGAGAAAAATTATTATTTATTAAAATAGTGGAGTGATAAGTTTGGTGTTTTTTAAAAAATAAAGTTTATAGCTGCTATTTTACTCTTTTCTTGAGATTTACTCCTTCTTATTTTAATTATAATTCTCTTATTTCAATTAATTATTTCAAATTGGAAAATGTTTTCAATTTCTTCATCTTTTATATTGGGTCTTTATAGCTGCTATTTTTTATGTGATTTTTCAAGTTGATATTTTTGTTGTAATTTCATTTTTTATTTTTTTTATATCAAGTTGATTTTCATTCTTTTTATTGTTGTGTTATTTTGCTTTAATAAATTTTTTGAATAATTTTTTTATTTAATCACTAAATATTAAATTTGTTGGGAATTAAATTTTTTATTGAACTCAGTACACGATTCCGCAAATTGTGAGTTTAAGAGATTAACTTAAGTATATAATATCCGGTCGAGTTTGCTTAGTCTCTCATATTATTAAATCAAAGTTGTCTTTTTTTTTCATATTATTAAAATAATCAATCTTATTAAACCAATTTATTCAATGACTCAAGTCTAGGATCTTTTTTTTTCTGTTAATTTTATCATTCAACATTAAATTAGTTTAGAATTGAGCTTCTTTATCGAACCCGAGTCTAAAGATTTCATTGGTTTTGAATTTAGAAAGTTAACCCACGCTTAAAAGATTCACCTGGGTCTACTTCGTTTTTCATATTATTAAACCAGGGCTGCCTTTTTTTACATGTTATTTAATTAAATGATCTTATAAAACCCAGATGACTCAATGACCCGGGTTTTAATTTTTTTTATTATATCTAGTTAAAAAAATTTCAGTTTACGGTGTAGCGCCGACCATCAATCTAGGTTTACCTGGGTTTTAGATTCAGTATTTTTTTTCTTTTTTGAACTTCAATACTTAGTTCATCATCATGATTGACTTTTCTAATTTGTTGTGGTATATATAAGTTCTAGGTTTTGTAGGGTATCATATTATATTCTCCTTTCATGAATCATGAGTTTTTCAAGTTAATTATAATTAATTTGGATTAATTTAATATATTATTATTTTAATTTTTTTTAAATAGTATATCATTCAATATATCAATATTTTAATAATTAATTTTTTTTATTCAGCATGTATTAAATTTTTAACATTTTATTATCTTTATATTTTTTAAAAACTAAAAAAAATAAATCTATTCCACGACGTATAGCGTCTAAAAAAACCGAGTTTTGACTAAATCTTTTCGCCACTACCACTACTATTTTTTTTTTTAAGAAAAAAAGCTGTCATGCATCACCTCCTTTCAATGTATTAACATCAAAGGAAGAATACATCTTGCGTCTCATCTGTCCCACACTCCCCCTGCAAAACAAATAAACAAAAACAATCCTCTCGTATGTCTCCATCGAAACGGAAACAAAGAAACTTCAATGGCCTCCTCAAAAAAGCAGCAACACATACAAAAACTAATCCACAAAAAGAAAAAAGAAAACTCAAAGACCCCTTCCTTTGCTTCACTTTATTTCCTTGTTTTTCTCTTTTACACTATAGCAACTCCTTTTCTTTTCTTTTTCTTAATTTGATCAAATTAATTAGTCCCCTTCGAAGGGTATTCCCTTTTGTGTGGCCAGTTGGCATGGCTTGGTGAGAGAGAATAAATGCATGACTGCAGACAGCCACAGAAGCTTGCAAGGTCATGGTCAAGGACTGGTCAGTTAACAAGTCAGATTTCTCTCTCTCTCTCCCTCTCTCTCTCTCTCTCTTATTGCAATCCATAAAAAGATCAGTGCTTTTTTTTTTTTTTTCAAGTATAATTATGTGCTAAGGACCAGAGATAGCGAGAAAGAGATGGACATGCACGTGGTTCTTCTTCAGTTGGCGGCAACTATACATACACCAACACCATATTAGAGAGAGAGAGACTTTTTAAAGCAGAGAGAGGGATTATGAAATTGGCTTACCTGCTTCCTTTCCAGGAAAGGCGCTGTCAGGGTGAGACGACCACTATTTCTTCACCATTCTCATTGCTTCACTTCCCATGCCTCATCAGTTTCATTTTTTAACACAAACCCCACAAAAGCGAAGCCCCCTAGACCCTAGATATTTGTTTTTGTGCCATAAACGAATGGGGTTCTTTTGCGTGCAAATGTGTTCACCAATTTAAGTGCTTTCTTTAGTTTCAGTGATACCAGAAGTTGAAAAATGCCACCTTTACATAGTCATGAGTGTGCTTCTGTGTTTCTCAATATGAGAGCTACAAGAATTAGTTCACGTGAAGTGGCAAGGAGACCCAGATCCTGTTTCAATTGGATCCATCATCAATAATGTCAAAGGGGCAGATCCATTTATGAACATTTATACTGTGAGCATGAGAAGATTGTATCAATTGTGTCTTTCTCATGCTCTTTTGCTCTTATTTTTTTTCTTCCTTGGATTCACTGCTACTACAGTTTCACCAGCTACCGAGAAGGACATCTTACTACAATTCAAGGCTAACATCAGCAATGACCCTTACAAAAGTTTGGCTAATTGGGTTCCAAGTGGCAATCCTTGTGATTACAATGGTGTGTTCTGCAATCCTCTTGGTTTTGTACAGAGAATTGTTTTGTGGAACACAAGCTTATCTGGGGTTTTGTCACCAGCATTATCAGGTTTGAGATCTTTAAGAATCTTGACATTGTTTGGCAATAAATTTACAAGCAATATCCCACAAGAATATGCAGAATTAAGCACATTGTGGAAGATAAATTTGAGTTCTAATGCCTTATCTGGGTCAATACCAGAATTCATTGGTGATTTGCAAAATATTAGATTTCTTGATTTGTCAAGGAATGGTTACAGTGGGGAAATTCCATTTGCTTTGTTCAAGTTTTGTTACAAGACCAAGTTTGTTTCCTTTTCTCATAATAGTCTTTCTGGTTCAATCCCCGCTTCAATTGCAAACTGCACTAATCTTGAAGGGTTTGATTTCTCTTTCAATAATTTTAGTGGTGAATTGCCTTCTGGGATTTGTGATATTCCTGTATTAGAGTATATGTCTTTGAGGAGCAATGGGTTAACTGGGAGCGTGCTTGAAGAGGTTTCAAAATGCCAAAGATTGCGTTTTTTGGATCTTGGCAGCAATTTGTTTACTGGGTTGGCTCCATTTGAAATTCTTGGATCGCAAAACTTGAGTTACTTCAACGTATCGCATAATGCGTTTCAAGGAGAGATTCCAGCGATGAGAACTTGCAGTGAGAGTCTGGAGTTCTTTGATGCGTCAAGTAATAATCTGGATGGTGAAATCCCTTTGGGCATTACAAACTGCAAAAGCCTTGAATTTATCGACTTGGGATTTAACAGGCTGAATGGGAGCATTCCAGCTGGTATTGCAAATTTGGAGAGGCTTTTGGTGTTTAAATTGGGTGACAATTCAATACAGGGGACAATCCCTGCAGAATTTGGAAGCATTGAGTGGCTTCTTCTTTTGGATTTGCACAATCTCAATCTTTCTGGTGAAATTCCCAAAGATATAAGTAACTGCAGGTTTCTTCGTGAGCTGTGAGTCCAAACACTATCTAAATGTTTTAGATGTTATCAGTTTTTTTTTTTTAATTATTATTACTTAAATCCAAACATGACAAAAAAAAATCTGATCTTTTGATTCAGGGATGTTTCTGGAAATGCTTTAGATGGAGAAATTCCCAACACCCTTGACAATATGACTTCCCTGGAAGTCCTTGATTTGCATAGAAACCAGCTAGATGGTAGCATACCGGAGACTCTAGGAAGCCTATCAAACCTCAAGCTTCTTGAATTGTCACAAAACAACCTTTCTGGGACAATTCCATATTCTCTTGGAAAATTGGCAAACTTAAAATATTTCAATGTCTCCTCCAACAACCTTTCTGGTCCCATTCCTTCAATACCAAAAATCCAGGCTTTCGGCACAGCTGCATTTGTTAACAATTCTGGGCTCTGTGGTGTTCCTTTGGATATTTCTTGCTCAGGAGCTGGCAATGGGACGGGTAATGGATCAAAGAAAAACAAAGTGCTCAGTAACTCTGTTATTGTGGCGATTGTTGCTGCTGCACTGATCCTTACTGGGGTCTGTGTGGTATCGATTATGAACATCAGGGCACGCAGCAGGAAAAAAGACAACGTGACAACTGTTGTTGAGAGCACACCATTGGATTCAACAGATTCAAATGTTATAATTGGGAAGCTGGTTCTGTTCAGCAAGACTTTGCCTTCTAAGTACGAAGATTGGGAGGCTGGAACCAAAGCTTTGCTAGACAAGGAATGTTTAATAGGTGGTGGATCAATTGGAACAGTATACAGAACTACTTTTGAAGGTGGAGTTTCTATTGCAGTGAAGAAGCTTGAGACCCTGGGTAGGATCAGAAGCCAAGATGAATTTGAGCAAGAAATCGGATTGTTAGGTAATCTTCGACATCCCAATTTGGTTGCATTTCAAGGGTATTACTGGTCTTCAACGATGCAGTTAATTTTGTCTGAATTTGTTCCAAATGGCAATCTATACGACAATCTGCATGGGCTTAATTATCCAGGAACCAGTACTGGTGTTGGGAATAGAGAATTGTACTGGTCTAGAAGGTTTCAAATTGCTCTTGGAATAGCGAGAGCGCTTTCTTATCTTCACCATGACTGTAGGCCTCCAATTCTCCATCTCAACATCAAATCCACTAACATACTATTAGATGAAAATTATGAGGCCAAGTTGTCTGATTATGGGTTGGGGAGGTTGCTTCCCATTTTGGACAATTACGGTTTAACCAAATTCCACAATGCAGTAGGGTATGTTGCACCAGAGTTGGCTCAGAGTCTAAGATCGAGTGATAAATGTGATGTGTATAGTTTTGGAGTAATTCTTTTGGAGCTGGTAACCGGGAGAAAACCAGTGGAGAGTCCAACAGCAAATGAGGTGGTGGTTCTGTGTGAATATGTTCGTGGATTGCTGGAGACTGGCTCTGCTTCAGATTGCTTTGATAGAAGCTTGCGAGGTTTTTCAGAGAATGAGTTGATTCAAGTCATGAAGCTAGGATTGATTTGTACATCTGAGGTTCCTTCAAGAAGACCAAGCATGGCTGAGGTTGTTCAGGTCCTTGAGTCCATAAGGTTGGAGTAGAATCATCGTAGTGCAATTCAGAGCTTTCTTGAACAACCTCAGAGTTTAATTAAATATGTACTTTCAATTAAAAAAAAGTGGTAGTCTAGCTGGAAAATGGTGTGCTTAGTTGTGCAGAGACAAGAGGGTTGCATATTGGGGGGGGCGCGGAAGAAAAATCATTCTTTTCTATTCATTTTGAAATTAAAAGAGTAAATTGTTCCTGATATTTGTAACATTTTGCAATAAAATGATTCATTTATTGTAATTCATTTGCAATAGAGAAAATGTCAAATTTTACAGGAGTTCTAGTTTTAACTTGCTCCTGGTAATTGATGTGGACATGGTAGGGTAGGTAACCAGCTATTGGATTGGAATAGCATGAACTATGTATGGGACTGGAAGCATGAATGAACCGAAGTGGAATGAAAAGTCTAATCCTTTGCTCCAGTGCAGCCTCAGGGAAGCACCTTGCTCCAGCTCCTGTACAGTGGAATGGAAGATCACAGAACTCTGTGTCAACATATCAAATGCTTCGAAGATAGAAGTTGTGGCGGTCGTGGCACAGCAAGTTCCCTCCAGAGGTAATGATTTTTAAGCATTCCACTAGTTACTTTCTGTTTTAGTTTAACTGTTGCAGAGCCAATCTCCTTCAGAATTCCTTCAAGTGGATACTGTTTCATTTAACTCAACCAAATTAACAGCCTAATGAGAGATTGTTATGTGCCTCCTCCTAATTGATTTCTTCCCACCAGTTATTTTAATGGTAGCTAGTGTTCAATTTCAGTTTTCAATCATTGAAAAGAAGAGGCAGCAATAAATCATAAATGAGCTTTGAACACTTGCGCTAGTGTTTGACATGGTACATTGAAAGAATTATTGAAAACAATATAAACCAACAGTCTGGATTTACTTCTGCCTATTGTTGGCATCGAAGGTGTGGAAAAAACTAATAAAATTCCGGATAAAAGAAACTTGTATACACCTGTATTGTCCAAGATCATTTGCAAATATTAAATAGGTTTCCTCTACCTTCTCCAGTGTCAATTGCGTAACAGCTTCAATAAATTATCCTACAAAAAATCTGTAAGGGATCTATTTCTTTAGAATAAACCAAACATTTCAACTGCTTGCTTTACAGACATTCACAATTTTAAGAATTCGGTCCATGACTACAGGAATGTCCCTTTCAGTCAAGTTGGCAAAACAGAATTGGAACCATCCAGGTTCAATACAACGACAGCAAGATCCTGGAGTAACATTGAGCTTCGCTGTATTCAACAATTTGTCCCAAAGCTCAAGCTCCCCTTTCTCACTGTAAGAGTTAATTAACTCACTCATGTCAGCCCAGCAGGAAAAGCCCCCTTTGCTCTTTGCGCACTCAATGCCCAATTGCTTCAACCCCGCCACAAATGTGGCATACGTTTTCTGAAGCCTCTCCCTGTTATTCTTTATTAACTTCTGAACGAAGTCAGTATCTGAAAGCAGAGAGACAAGTAGATGCTGTGTCGGAGCCGAAACTGATGAAAACCTTGTCAACTTTTTGGCAGCAGCTAGAACATTTTCATTGAAGGAGTAGATTACACCCACCCTAAAACCTGGAAGAGAGAGATCTTTTGAAAGACCATAAACTATATGTACCCTGTCCCGGTCAAGATAATCTGAATCAATGAGTTCTGCCATGCTCACAAACTCCTCGCTCCCATGAGTAGACCCTGCAAATATTTCATTGGACACTATATGTATGTTCTTCTCTCTAGCAAAGTCTAGAAGGCTATAAAGTGTTTCACGATTAAGGAGATTGCCAACAGGATTTGAGGGGTTTGAAATCATTATCCCACGGACTTTGAGACCACGTTTCTTTGCCTGGTTGAATCCTCGATCAAGTGCAGTTATACTTAAACTGAAGTTGTCAGCACTGCGGCAAGGAACAGGAATTATCTCCACCCCTGTTCTCCATTTTACATCCCAGTCAAATCTGCATATAATATTCAGACTTCAGTTCTATTCCGATATAAACTTAACTGAATGAGAACTTTTGAAATTGTAGATTTCATAGTTACCCTGGGTAATATGGCGTCGGCACAAGAAATGCATTTCCAGAATCTGCTAGACAGAAGCTAAGCATTTCAATTGCAGGGTTTGCGCCAGCTGTAAGTACCATCAGAGAGGGATTGAAGGAAACTGCATTTTCCATGATCTGAGACATAAATCCTGCCACAGCCTGCGGGACAAGCAGGTAATGACCAAATTTAGTTTAACTAGACAGGAAAAAAAACCGTGACCAACTGCAGCTAAAAGAGATGCAAGTCACATGCAGGAAAGCAACATTTGCAGATAATGGGCGTGCAAGAACTTGTCACTATGATGCATGAATGCAATGTCTATTTAGCTCATAAATAGGAGAAAAAAGGATAATGCTAAATCTTCATTCCTTCCAGGTATTGTTCAAAAAGAAAGAGTAAATTAATATAATTGGGATCCACAATTAAAGTGATTGGAAGGACAAACATTTTGCAGACACCACTAGGAAAGGAAAAGAATGATGCTGCAATAGAGAGCTAGTTAGGGCAGCACGCAAACTCGGTCTGGGTTTGGTCTTGAGGTCATATAAAAACATGTCTCCTTACATTTTGATTTCACTAACAATGTAAAGGTTTGCTACGGTTATTATAAATAAAACAACCACTTGAATCTGCACTTATGCTGTATCAAAACACCCTGGAGCTAAACAACAGAATGACCCTATCACAAGTCAATACAACTCAATTTCTAAAACCAATCAAATTGCTTTTCGTCTTCTAACAAATTAAACATCCGAGAAAAGAAAAACCATTCTAATTAAGCTGAATGTAAGGTTAAAAACTTCGAAGACTAAAATTCTAGTTATAATCAATCCATTACTGAAATAATTGACTGAAAATGACCTAAACACGTTTCATTAATACGAAGAGAAGTAAATAAAATTACCACTTTCAATTGCGCAAGCCCATGAGAAGGCTGGTAAGTAGCAATCCCACTAATACTCAACTCCTCTCCTTCACCACCACCACCCAATATTGCTCCCTTTGCATTCTCTACGAGCCACTCCTTAACCAAATCCAACGTTAACTAAAACAAGCATTAACCCATTATCGAAACACAAATAAAGCCAATAAAAACAACACAAGATGGACCGAAAGATTCAAACTTCCAATACCAAAGAGAAAAAAATTCCAAACTTTAAGCTAAAGTACACACCTTGTTCTCATCCACACCAAGCTGAATAACCCCATTTGGATTGCCCGCTTCGTCATATGGATCCTCCAGGACTTTCTTCAACCCAACATAGTAAGGTGAGTCCGCACTCTTCACTATTCCATTGACCCGGCCCGACAAGAAAACAGGTCCTCTCGGACTTCTCGGTGATAGAAGGTTTCTAGACGAATTCCGAGGAAACCCAGAGAGCTCGGCCAGCTTCCCCGCCGACCCAGAAGGAGACGGCGCATTCGGGTCCCTTGCTGGGTCATCCTGGCCATTCGGGTCATCACGGTGTTTTCTTCTTAGATAAAGCTGGAGAAAGTAGAAAAGAGCACAGGGTATTACTGAGCCTAGAAAGAGACCTCCTCTACCCTGAACAACGCCTTGTAAAGGAACGATAACTCTCATGGCGGTTCCTCCACTGCTGATAGTGGTGGTTTGTTTCGTTTCCTCGTCGGGTTGGGATGCCCGGGTCCGAGACAATAGGGTTCGGGTCATTTTAGTTGCAGTAGAAAAGTCATGGAGGTGTGTAACGGGTTTCGTATTAAAAATCCATTGGGGTAAACCCAGATGTGAAATAATAGGATGGTGGTTGCGGTTAGGTTTCAGAAAGACTTTTCATTTGCGTTTTTGTAAATTCCAAGGGATATTTTGTTTCCTTCGTTATAGAGGGGTGGTTAGGACTGGATCTCTCTCTCTCTAGTCACTGGGATTTTTTGGTTTTGCAGGCCACGTGAGTTTACCTCAATGGCCTTCTCAAAGATTTTTAATTTTCTTTATAATTTATGCAGTTCTCATTGCTTTTTTCACAATCTTTAACGATTCACGAGAATAAGTTCCGGCTTTATGGTAATTTCAGTCGCATAAAACAAGTCACCTGTCGTATCAAAGAGGAGCATTGTTTTCATCTGACCTCAAGGCGATGCTCCCCGTTCGTTTGAGATCCCTAGGAATTTCCAGGCAGTCAGCCGATGGAATCTGCCCCTCCCTTCACACTCGAAGACAAGGTCCCAATTCGTCTCTTCCCTTTTCAACCACAACCGTAAGCTTCAAAACCCAAGCCCGGGAAGGGAAGCGATGGCCGACAATTGAGGCAGAAAACAAGTGCTGTGCAAAGGTTGTCGTGATGAATGGTGCAAGCTCCCCCCAATCAAAAAAGACATGTCACAATTCATATGTTAACTTTACTTTTTAATATTACTCGTTTGATTACTATAAATTTTAGAATTATTAGAGATTTATTTAGCAATTAACTTTAAAATTTCAAGTAAATTAATTAAAATAGTCTGATACTCAAAATTTTTTTAAAAAAACCCCTGTCCATTTCAAATGCCTTTTGGGTTAGGACCTGCTCCAAGCGTAGAGTTTTATTTTTTATTTGGGCCACGTGCTTTTCCTCAGCTCATGTGGATTCTGGGACCAAAACCCACGTGTCTTGAGTGATCCAATTATAGGACAGCCCCTTAACATCCTCCATGTATCTTCCCAAACAACAATCACATAATTGCGTGGTGATTGCGGCACG
>Ga0325403_1000571_pt1 | contig 26812 bp, 7 predicted proteins | sample PopdelMetagenome_19_FD_205665 | JGI IMG/M metagenome (GOLD analysis project Ga0325403, IMG submission 205665) | Populus deltoides microbial communities from Bellville, Georgia, United States - Xylem-PdKOR-R4 | ecosystem: Host-associated > Plants > Phyllosphere > Stem > Wood/Secondary xylem... | reverse complement strand
TTTAATTTTTCAAACTCAAATCTTCGATTTAGTATTATTCAATATAATATAGAGATATATATTTAAAATTATCCGAGAAAAATACTTAATCTTAAATCGAATATAAATATATAGAGTTCCATGATACGCGACAATTCTAACGTGGATTTTCTTAAAAACTTTCTAAGTACTTTATTTATGTCAGGGCAGGAATTTCACAGCACTACGATGCTAACACGTGGTATGTTAGGACTTTTTAGGCATATGATATGACATATTTATAACGTTTGTTTTCTGTTGCAAATACAAGATATGGATGCAATAAAAACAGAATAGATAATATAAAAATAAAATTGTTATGGATAATAACATATAATATATAATAATTATTTTTATATCTTGTTTGATTATTATGGACAAGATAATTAATTATTTTTATTTATATATTGATTAGGATCATCTCGAGTTGACTCTTCCAATCCCTGATCTATATCTTGTTCTTGATCGATTTTCTAGTTGGATTTTAAAACTATGATAATAATTATTTTTATTTTTAAGTTGATCTAAATCAACCCAAGTTAACCCTCCCGAACCATGAGTTGCCTTGGTCGACCCTCGAATTGGGTTTTAAAACTATGGTAATAATCATTTTTATCTTTACATTGACTTGGGTCAACAATCAACCCAACTCGTTACCCAAGCTTTGCTCTGGGTTGATCTTCGAGTTGAGTTTTAAAACTATAATAATAATCATTTTTATTTTTATGTTGATTTGAATCAACCCGGGTTAACCCTTTTACTCGTTACTTGGAGTTTGCCTCGGGTTGAATCTCGAGTCGAGATTAAAAATCATAATAATAACTATTTTTATTCGAACATTGACTTAGGTTGACCCTCCCAACCCGCAATATTAGCCTTGTCCCGAGTTGACATCCGAGTTACGATTTAAAATTATAATAAAAATCATTTTTATCCTTATGTTAACTAAGAAAAACATAAGTAGATTTTGCTCTAGGTTGACCCCTAAAATTGAATTTTAAAATTATAATTATTTTTATTTTTATATTAACTCGGATCAACCCATGTTTACTTTTCTAATCCATAACCCGAGCCTTGTTCTAAATTTGACCATCAATTTTTTAAAAAATTATAATAATTATTATATTTATCTTTACTCGTCTCGATAAACACTCTGAAATTTTTTATAAAGATATTTTAAAAGTAAAAATAATAAACTTTCATTTATATTACAATTTTCTTTACACATATATTTTGCTTCTATTGATAAGGGGTTTAATGCTATAATTTTTGACAACAAAGATCCATAAAGACATAGGATGCACCCTTCATCTCTATCTCCTCACTTTCATATTCGCTTCCATTTATTTCAGAAATAATTTTCAGTCCTTCATATCTGCCTTTATTAAAGGTCCATGTAATTTCTTCATATCCAATTTTCACCAAGTAAAGTACACAAGCAATGAAAATTAAATTATTTTATATTTATAAAAAATTATACAAGATAATCCTTGGAAATATGCAACGTAAAATATTTTAGATATATTAAAAAAAATATAAATATAATAAATTATCAATATACATAAATTTGGATATAAAAATCTATCCAATTAAATCGGGTATTTTTATTCATCTTCGTGCCTGCCTCCATTAGGGCAAATGGAGAGGGAGACCTGTACAGTGGACATCACTGCTTTTCGATACTTCGCCTCATTATAATGTCAAGCCCGGCCCACGATACTCTGTTATATTTTCATGGCCTTAACGAAAACTAAAGCCCACACAGGTTTTGACACAGCCGCAAAAAACCCTAATTCTAATCACTCCTATAAAACCCTAGCCACCATCCCAAATTCCCAATTCTCATCTCTTCACCATTTCTGAAACTTTTCTCCCTCTAAAACCCTAGGTTTTTTTTCTTCTTGAAATTTATATTTGCATCTTCTGAGCAAGGTTTTATAAATTATATAAAAAAGAGAAAGATCGCGGTGATGACTCACGAAATTCAAGCTCAACAGACCGGAATGCAGGGTTTTTCTTTATAGAGAAAGACTTTGCGTGTCGATATTCCCGCTGAACTGAGTGATCTTTCTCTTTATGTTACTGTTTTTTTGTCTTATTGAGATTGCAATGAGGATTTACAGCTCCCTCTTCTGATTTAAAGTTGAGGAAATTAGCTGGCAGAATCGAACCAATTTAATTTCAAGCCATCACTGAGTAATCTCTGTTTTTTTCAGTTTTCAAGTTTATTTTGCTTTTTTTTTTAAAAAAAGAAATGGTTTTTTTTTTTGTGTGGGAATTTTGGACGGTACAGTGAGGAATTACAGCTCCCTCTTCTGACCCTTTCCCTTTAATTATCTTGAGTTTCTGTTTGATTTAATTTTTATTTGGTGTGTGATTGGATGCTGTTAATGATGATTATGATGAAGCAAATAATACTATAATCCAACACTTGATCTGAGACATTTACTGTTGATTGATGTCTAAAATATCTGCTTCTGAATCTGCTAGTGATTTTTTTAATTACTTATTTTTGTTCTTATTTTATGGTTTCTGAACTGGGTTTTGACTTTGGATTATAACCCTTGTTTGTAGCTGTAATTTAGTGATTTGTCTGTTTAATATTGGTGATTTTCTTTGATGCCTTTCCATAGAAAGTAAAATCATTGCCTTTGTTTTGACTGAATCTGGGTCGGTTAAAATGAACTCAATCTCTCTCGCTTAGCATTTCTTCTTATTTAGGTGCCCAGTATTTGATCGAGTCTTTTTGCTGAATTCTGACTTAGCTTTGTCATACCTATCAATGCAACATGAATTCCTGATAGAAATGCAACATATGTAAATCATTGCTGCATAGTGCTTATTTTTATGATTTTTACTGAATCATCAATTGATGAAAATTGGAAAAATCTTAGGACACCTTCCTACATAGCTTTCCTAGCTATGGATGAGAATAAAATTTCCTTTCTGATGATGATTTTTCTATCCTATTTTATTTACATTGTTTTGTTATTTGTGTGTTCTGTTTTTAAGAAGTCCGCGTATACTGAATGGTTCTGTTGATTTCCTTAACCCAGTATGTGCACATTTCATGGAATTCTCCTCTTGGGGGTATGCAAATCAAATGGTTTTTTTGTGATATATTCCATGCTTCAGATTTATTCTTTTAAGCATCTGGAAAAAATGTTTTGCTACTCATGTTGTGACTTGTTTTTTGTAATATAGATCGCAATGATGACATTTAAAATTCAAGCTCAACAGACCGGATTACAATCTTTCTTCCTGAAAGCATGTATGGCGATAACCGCTGAACTGAGCGATCTTTGTTTTGAAGTATTTAGGATCTTCTGTTTAAATAAACTCACAATAGACTTGCCAACAAGAGGGCCTGTAAACTTGGATTGGAACGCATCCTGTCAGCGTGTTTGCATGTTTCAGCCATACATATCAAGTTGAGGAAACAATTTGTCTTTATATGTTAAACGATAATTCAAGATGCTGGACAATCATCTGGGAAAGAAATTGAGTTGTAAAATTCTGTAAAATCAGAAGTCTTTTGTTTGTTGCCTAATTTGAAGTAAAGAAAACAATAAAAAATTTCAGTATTTTTAAAACACAAAAATAAACATTGTCAAAACAAAAAAAAAACATTTCAAGAGGGAAAAAAGTTGGAAATATCTCAAAATATTTTGTAAAAAATATACCAAGATAATATTTTTTATTTTTTTAAAATTTAGTTTTTATATAATTACATCAAAATAATACAACAACATTTTAATATTTTAATATGAACTAAGAAAAAAAATAATAATTTAAAGTGAAGGATATAATAAAAAAATTTTAAATTTTTTTCAAAGCATATTTTAAAAAAAATAAAAATATCATCATCTAATTTTTTTAGAATATAAAAAAGGGATATTGGGTTCCCTGTCAAACTCAGGTTGGACCTAATCTCTTTTTCTATAAATTATCTAATATAATATAAAAATATAAAGTATATTAAGAAGAAGTGACGGTGGATGTATCGAATGTGCACCGAGAAGGAGCAAAGCAGTCCCAATGCCCGCATATCTGCTGTTGGGTTGTGACGGTGAATTAGATGAATAGATTGTATCTGTTTTTTCAATCGAAATTGAAGAGCTGAATCCAATCCCCTAGCTAGGTTTGAAAAACAGACGCTCTTTGAAAGGTAACTGCAGTCGTCAGGGGTGTAGCCTTCGTAATGCCTCCATGAGAAATCCTCTTTTTTTTTTTTAATTTTACTGAGCTAAGTAATATGACATATTAGAAATATAATTATACTGAATGTTTTTATTTTGAAAAAAAAATCAAGAGGAAAATAAATAAAAATCTTAATCAGAAGTAAAGAAATTTTTTATTTATTTTTAGAAGGCAAAAACAAAATGTTTAAATAAGAAAATTCAGTCAAGCTTCAAATGAAAAAAAATTTCTCTTTTATTTATTTTTTATTTACCGCATGAAAAAAAATTAAAATCTTGAATTTTATTGAAAGCAGGACCCAACTTTAATAGGCACAACAAGATCCAATGTTATTGGCTGGTTGGCCATGGCCTTTCAATGCTCGGCTCGGTATGTAGCATTTGATTTGCCTTGAATTTTGTGGATTGCTAGGTCATGGCATGGCAGGACTCGGTTTCATATGTATTTTTCTGTGATATTTGGGGTGGCATGTCTCATCCCAGTTAGGCTCGGTTCGGTAGGTAATTTGCTTTTAATATTTGGGCTGGTTGGTCATAGCTTGTCAGGTCTCAATGGGATCAGTTTGCTAGGTATTTGCTTTTCATTTCTGGTCTGGTTGGTGTCGGCCCGTCAGAGGCTGGTTCGATAATTGTTTTCTTCGATTTCTGTTTCGCTAGGTATTTGCTTCTCTTTTCTTTTTTATACGCCATTAGGTCCAGGGATTGGTTCTGTATGTTGCCTTGGGTTTTTAAGTTTGTTAGGTCCACCTCATCGGGGCTTGGTCCAATAGTCATCGCCTCTAATTTCCGGGCTGGTATGTCCTGGCTAGTCGGGCCTCGGTTATGTTGGTTTTTAGGCTAGTTGCTCGTGGCCCATTAGGGTTAATTGCAACACGTATTTTCTGGTTGGTGGTGGCTCGTCTAAGTCAGTTCCGTTGTGGTGGCAAGTCTCGACCCTTAATGGCTCAGTTTAGTAGGTATTTGCCTTGAATTTCAGCGGGCCCGGTGCTCCTAGCCTGTCGAGGCTCGGTACGCAGGTATTTTCCTTTGATTTATGGGTTAATTATTCCTAGCTCTTTTAAGGCTCAGCTAGTAGGTATTTTCCTTTAATTTATGGGGTGGCAGCACTATGAGGCAGCTTTGTGTTTTCTCTATTCAATTTCCTTTGCAGACTCTAATGGACGTGATAATGTCACTTGTCAAAGGGCCTGTGAATTCATATGATAAATTGTTCCCCCGTACTGGACAGAGTTTGCAGCCCGTACGTAGATTTGTGGTGCATTGCAAACGCCGTGGAATATTTGTTACTTTTATGAAATCATCATATATATAAATAATAAACCCCAAACAAGCACTAGAGATCAGTATCCAATACAAATAAAGATTAAATAAATAACTCAAATAAAATTATAAAAATATAATGAAATAAGTATGGATGAGCTCAGTCAAGTCGGGCTATTCTCTGTTGTCTCCATCCATAAACTCATTTAATCTGCTGTCTGTATACTTCTGGTGTCTCTATCATAAGATACATACATGTATTTTGAGCACTAAGGAGATATAATGATTTTGAAAGGTTCCCTGGGCATGCCTAAACCTGTTTGACACTGAACTAGCCGAAATCTACTCTGTAGTGATAATTTAGTGGGTCACTACTTCCAGGTTATTTTTTGTCACCATTTCAGGAGACTTTTTCGATGATGCTTAGCCGTTAAAAAGGTTCAATGTATGGTAATTTAACTCAAAGGAAAAACGTAAACAAACATGCTAAAATATCTGATAAGGAGTGGACTCCATCCACCAGTTAATTTTCATATCAGATCTTGCTGCTACTCCAATCCTGTCTGCCACTTTGTCCAAGACAAGCTTAATTATGATGCTCAACGGATAATATTTGATCCTCCTATGAATTTATATGATCAATAGCCTATAATCCCATTTGTAGCTACATCAAAATGGTGGACTTTCCTTAATAAAAGAAAGAAAGGAAGATGGACCATGCCATCTGCTGGGCAAAAAAGTGTTAACAGGAGTGCAATAAGAAAGACAGTGACCGATGGCAACTCCCACTATGTATGGAGAACGTTCATAGATGCACTTTGCAAATGTCTTCCAAGTTCCCTTTGATGCATGGTATGTTGTTAGTCTCAAATGGCAGCTCCTTCTGTCCTAACCTGTGATTTTCTTGTAACTTGATCATTCATGATCAGTATTCGATCTCCCATGAAACACTCGAACGAAAGAGATGAATAAGCCCTTATAAATGCCATTGCATGCTAAAGATTGATCATACGGAGACAGTAGTATAAATATTTTGCTCTCCACATTTTGTAATCCTCCCATGGAGAAAACGAAGATGAGATCAGGGTTTTGGATCTTAGCAAGTTACGAAAGTAGAAAATTGATTTAGACAACAAGATGGCTTTTAAGCAAAATCTATATATCGAGTTTTTGTTCCTTCCCCCATTGATTAAGCAAATATAATGCATTTACACAGCATGTCGGTAAGGCAAGGGGTCAAATTCTGCATGATGAGAGATGAACACTGAAAGAAAAAGAATTACTGGCAAATTATTGCACATGAATTGGACTAACATACGTACTCAAGGGACCAGTTGAAGTTGCGAGATCTGGTCCACACTGAGAGGTGATCAACTTCACTCTCCTACACGAGCTTAGGCAAATTGGCCTGCAGAATGTATGCATTTGAAACTCAGAAAATGACCCCACACGGTTTGGCTGATTAAAATATCAAGGCAATATTTGCTGTTCATCTAGTGGGTAGGGTCTAGTTTTCAGACAATCTGTGCATGTCGAGCATGGAAGTCGTAGCTAGGTAACTTTTAAGTGTGTCCTAGACTACAGACAGGTCCCAAGCTGGGCCTGTTTATCGACTTGCCTCTACTCCACTTCAAGTAGAAACCATTCATCGTAGATAAGAGGCTAAGCCAATGACTAGATATCAACTTCGATATCGACATAGTCTTTATGCACTTTCTGCCTATCTCTTTATTTTAAGATTCAATGTGTTCTCAAATTAACTTCTTTTTTTTTTAACAGAAATTAAGTTTTCTTTTCTATATATTATGAGCCATATAGAAAATAACACGGTAAGAAAGCAAACAAAAGAAAAATATATAAAACTGTTGTGGAAATAATTATCACCACAAGAGTTCTAATTAGTACTTTACTTTTCAGTATTTTTCTCCAAAATACTGTCTTTTTAAAACATTTAAAGCTCATTAAATATGTAAGAAGTCTTTCTTCTAAGCCTAATTTAAAAGTCTTTAAGACCTCACAGGTTATATCAGTGGACCCTTTATAGAATTAGACTTGCATGTTGAATAATTTATTAAAATTTGAGACCGATCTCACGATTTGATAATAAATTATAGACTTTTCTTCTGAGGTTGTCGCCATCTAAGCTTGAACAAGCTTCTTTTTTTTTTTCATCTTAACTATGTTTTATAAATCTGTTAAGCTATTTACATGATCCAGTTAATTATAGTAGATCTACAATTAAACTGCCTACATATATCGTGTTAAATCTTAGTTTATAAATTAATTATTCATATTTAGATTAATATATACCGATGCAGAATAATTTTTATACAGTCTCTTTGCATCATCAAGATGAATTCTATGGTATTTTCAAAATTACATGTCCCGGAACATAGAGAGAGGAGGGGAAAAACAAAGTTTAAAATGAAACATTTCGTGGTTCTGCAAGGATAACATGTCAGATAGCTAAGATATTTCTCATTTCTCAATATTCTGTGCATTGAAAAATCTGTTGGATGGGTAAAACAGCGACATGGCCACAAACTCAACTAAAAAGAAAAGATCATGCGAAGGATGTACACGTTTCAAGATCAGGTCATCTTCATGAAAAGAGATTCGATCAAATCCTATACATGAACGTGCAAATCAAAGTTATTATTTGGCCACTAGAGAGCACAAAGCTAGCAAAATGACTTTTTATGCAACTGCCCAACTATAAGCCATTATCATGGGGCAGGCAGGAAAAGAGAGAGCTAGCTCAGGGATTGCTACTTGGGGTGTGCATGCCTTCCAGTGCCAAGTGTACCAGGTGGTATGGCCAGTTAAAGCTACAAACTACTAAAAGTTCATGGAGCGCAGCTTGCCACTTCAATAAATGTTTGCTTCCTCAAATTAATTTACATGCATGGCTTCTTGATTATCCCAGACGACAATCAAGCTTTAACGGGGAATTGAAGAACATAATGATTAAATCTCTCCCATTTCACCATCTAGCAAAAAAAGAAAAAGAAAAAGAAAATGATTTCATTTATTCTAATTAGCACAACACAGGTCGCACGATTCGCATCTATGTCTCCCATTTCACCATCTATGTCTATGTCTATGTCTATGTCTATGTCTATATATTTTAATTAGTTGGAAGAGTTAAGGATAAGAACACGTTATAGTCTCAAGAAGCTGAAATATTTTAGTTGGAAGGCGGTGGTGCAATATCGTGAAGTAGTGCTTAATCGTGAGTGAAATTCTCTCACGCAATGACATGTGCACCATTTTCAAAAGGTAAAAACGTTCACGGGTGACCCCTTGTCAGCATCAATACCCACTATAAATACCACTATAATATCCTTACTATACCTAAGTCACAACCCTACTTTGATCTTTTCACATTGCCTCATCATACATACCTTGAAGCATAGCCACAAAGCCATAAGAAAAATAATGCAGCCCAATTTATCTCGTTTCACTCTGTTTCTTCTTTTCTTGATCGCCGGAGGCTCTTTTGCCCGTAATATTGGTGGTACGTCCAACAGGGTGGTTGTAGGGGACATGAAATTTGCCTCTCCTGAGATGTCTACAGTGCCTGTTGGACAGACTGGTCCCCCTTCAGGAGCTAGTGGTTCGGGCCACGGGCCTAACTGGGACTATAATTGGGGATGGGGTTCGACTCCAAATGGTGGATGGGGTTATGGGTCTGGTTCAGGTCGGTCCCCGACTGGCTTCGGTAAGGGTTTTGGGTATGGGTCAGGCTCTGGAAGCGGGTCAGGCTCAGGATATGGTTACGGGACTGGGAGTGGTGGTGCTCAAGGTGGTGGATATGGTGCTGGAAGTGGATCTGGTAATTCTGCTGGTGGTGGCAGCGGTGGAGGCAGCGGTGGACCGAGTACGTAGCTATGGAACACAATCACCATCTGATCCTCGACAGAGAACCAACCATGGGTGAGGGAGTTGGCGTCCATGCATGTGTGCAAATGTTATCTTAGACGACAAAGTGTCATGTTTCACTCTACTTATATATAGTGTTTGCATGGTGTGGGAGCTATATATATCGATATAGTATGTAGTTTGAGTGAGTCTGCAACTTATTTTTATCATTAGTGGCTTATATATATATATATATATAGATATGCTATATAGCTAAGTTTACCCTTCCAAATATATATATTTAGACATGAAAAACCAGTTGAGTGAGCTCTTGTGGTAATTTTATATTCTCGCATCCTCCATTTTTTCCTTCAATTTGGCCTCCAAGAACAGGAAGTAATATATCAATGATAATATATAGTTTATGAACTCTCTTTTTTATTTTATTATTCTTCACAAGAACCTGCATGCCCTTAATTCGACCAAAATATTTTTAAGCCTAATTGAGATGATTTTCATGAAAAGAATATTCAGTTTCAAAATTCAAGAAATAAGCTATTATTTTCTTAAGCAACAAATATGGTTTTGGACTCGTTCTTGAGCTCACAACCTGGATTAATTCTTAAGCTCCCCATATGGATTTGTTCTTGAGCTTGCAATCCGGGTTTTGAAACATTAGCTAGGTAGAAATATATAGTGGGAGTGAGAATTATTTTGAATATTTAACTAATTTATTTGTTTTTTTTTTACAATTACTAGTATATGATTTCTTCTGTTTTTTTTCTCTTCTGATTTTGTAATCTTTTCATTTTTTTTTTGAGAATTTAAAAAAAAAATACTATATTCCAAGTTTAACATCATGAGAGAAGGAATTGGATACAAGTACCACATTAAAAAGAACTATATGATGAGGGACCATATTACCAGAAATTGAAAAGAGCAAGGACCACCAAGCTCATTACACCCATCTTTGCATGAGAAAAGATCATAGTAGCTTTATCACCCTTCAATTTTCCAAGCAGGAGATGGCTCATTCAGATTTCTTTTTTTGCTCATCCCCTTCTCTACCTCAGCTGCACCGGGTTACATGTGCAGTGTCTGAGAATGTGTTCTGAGGATGTGGTGTAAATTATTTTCTAAAATATTTTTTATTTAAAAATATATTAAAATATTTTTTTTTATTTTAATAAAATTTATTTTTAATATTACACATTAAAACTATCTAAAAATATAAAAGCAGGTGGGATTCACTGTGATTTAATGACTTTCTACCTGCTCCCCCATGTGAACCCAATCATACCCCTTCCCACCTGTTTCCGGCCAAGATCATATCGACCTCTCTTGTTTTTTCCAACTTCTCTCTTCATGTACCCTTAATTTCCTCTTGATTTCAAGCACCGAACTTGCATTACATGACATATTATGCTATCATATCGAGAAAACTCTCGAACCACACTCTAAGATTTTTAGTATTAGCAATCAATAACTAATTAATTTAATTTAATTTTGACAAGAAGTGATGGGGCCAGCTAACAGCTCATAAAAATTAAGAAGAAGAAGAAGAAGAAGAGAAGACACCACAAGTCAAATGTTCTTGACCATTTGTGCTAACCTTTAAGATTTCGAAATTAGAGACCACCGAGAGAAAAAGATTTCAGATAGAATGCCAACACCGCACCATTCCAGGATACAAGGACATATCTTTGTTATTAGATTTGTCAGCACCTAACCTGTCCCAGTAATTAAAGTCGTCCAAATAAATGAGTACAGGTGTAGCTTTTTATTCGATGAATCTAACCTCATATTTTTATTTTTATATTTTAAAAATATTTTTTTTAGATAATTTGTGGGGTGAAATTTAATTTTTTAAATTTTAAATTTATTTTTAAAAATTACTAGTTTGAGTATTATAAATTTTAAAATTATTAAAAAAATTTATTACTGTTAAGAATTTTAAAAAATTAATCAAAATATATAAACTGATATATATATTCATGATTAAAAAAAAAAAATTGTAGATCGTTCCAGCATGATATCGGTCCATCCCACTTCATTTCCATTGCCTGCAATTCACATTTACTAAAATTTCAATCCAATCAGCAACAATCATAGAAAATCTTAATCTAAATTACAATAAAAATAATTCTGGAGCTTTACTAAGACGAATTTAAACTAGATCAAGTCATTTTCTTAAACTTTTTAATAATGAAACATTTTAAAAATTTCAGCACGATATCACAATCAAATTATCAGGTTTTTATTAGTCTGAGCATTGAACTTTTCCAGAACTCCTTCAAACATAGAAAATCTTAACAATTAAGGAGATGCCACAATGTAAACAATTATGCTAAGAAATTCTCCTCCATTGATTTTTCATGACCAATCTTTAGAGTATGAGCATCCATCGATCCAATCACAACCACTTAACAAGGATTCAACATTACAAGTTCCAGTTGCTAAATAACAAAATAGTGGTGCCCTCTCATGGTCAAGCATATTCAAAACACGAACTGGCATCTTCTCTTTTCCATTAGAAATATCATCCATCAAAACATGCCCAAGCACGAACTGGCATCTTCTCTTTTCCATTAGATATATGATCCATCAAAACATGCCCTCAATTGCTTGCTAAATCCTCAAGGTAACTGCGGTTGATCCAAATTTCTCTTTAACTTGAATTTATAGACAAGTTTACCAAATTCTCCTCTTTCTTCCCAAAATTTTTCAACTGTGTAAAGACCATCATAGACATATATTGGGTTCAAATTTTTGCGCTTGCATGTACCTTCAAAGGAAGCTGCTTGAGGACTCTTGAGCTTTACTTTACAAATGACTCGAACAGGAGTTTTGCAATCCATACTGTGCTTCAATGCAAGATTTCCTCGTTCTAGTTTTTGATCTTTAAGTGGTAGCTGACCTCGAACTGCTGGATTTCCACCAGAACCAGAATAAATGAGGACATTGGAAGATTCCATGTTATTAGCATACCGCTCAGACACGACAATGCTAGTGGCCAATGAGATCCCATTCTTCTTCATGTAATCTATACCGTTATAAAAGTGACAATGAAGGCCAATTACATTCAGTTCAGCCTGAAATCGAAATTTGTCACCGATGTTAACTCCAGGAACAGGACCTACCCGTTTGCTTGTATTAATCCATTTTTTGTGATCTTTAAGAAATAATGCTGCATGTCTAGGGATGTTATAGTCTTTCTCCATTTTTGGCTTCCTCGCATTTTCTTTCCAGAGCTTGGCAAGTACTTGATGAAACAATCTCAAGACCTTCTTCACTTCATCGCATCGAGCACTTGATTTTTGATGACACTGACCAGTTTCCATGTTGCCCAAAGTAACATTAAACCTCCTCTTCGGCCTAAAACCCGCTACCCTAGTAGCATTCTTCCCATTTCGCAGAAAAATGTCATTGGAAACAGAACCAGTATTCTGATTTCCGCAACTATTTGTTATGATAGTTTCTTGGGAAACAGAGTTTTGTTTCCGGCGGTCATTGGTTGAAATGTCATTAGAAACAGAAGACATGTTCTGTTTTGCAGCAGGATGAATCTGCTTGGCCAAAAAGTCTGTCAATATACCTGGAGAATGGCATTTCCTTGAGGCAGCTTCTGCAGCGGCTTTCTCTTTGGGATTGCTAGCAGAAACAGTATTTAGTAAACCCTCTTTTGAAGCAGAATGAAAATCCTGTCGCCCAAAACCACTAGAAAAATCTCGTTGGACAGAAGATGCTTTTGACATCGTTGGATTTTGTGGAAACTGTCCATGATCACTAATATCATCACAATCACTTGAGTTCATCCCTAGAGAAGGGCATTTCCTTCCGGCAATTTCCACAGCAGCTTTCTCCATAGGCTTGGTAGCAGAAACAACTTTTTGTAAACCCTCTTTTGAAGCAGAAAGCAAATCCTGTTGCTGAAAAGCACTAGGAAAATCTCGCTGGACAAAAGATCCTTTCAATATCCTTGGAGGAGGGTATTTTCTTGGTACAACTTGTACAACACGATGTTTTAGAAACTGTGAATGATCACCAATGCCATCTTCAGAATCACTTGAGTCCATCACAACTGGAAATCTTCCACACCCTCTGGGAAATTCACAAGTCGCATCTACTATTCTGTGCTTAGACTTCAACAAACATCGAGTAGAAGTTCTGTTCCCATTCATCGTAGGTTAATTTAGCAAAAGAACGACACTTCTGCTTGTAATAATTGCACTGTCATGTTAGGTCAAAAACACAGCACAAAGGAACAACATATATACATACACCACATAAACATGATACATGCAGTATAAGTAAGGCAAGAAGCAATATTCTCACATTTCAAAATTAAAATCTACTGAGTAATTAAAAGAAAAAATAAAAATTCACTTCAAACAACTACAATAACCAAACCATTCAAGTAAAGAAAGGAATGTGAAGGAACCTGAAGTACCCCTTGAAGCTGAAAGGTTCTAAGTTGAAGTTGTAGACAAAATCTCAAGCGTTTTGGGAGATTTTATAGGCAGGAATTGAAGGTTGAAGGGTTTCTTTCTTTCTTTTTTGTTTAGCTTGACAATTTAAAATTTGAAAGGACAAAGAAAATCAAAAGCATTGTAGTGGGAGTGATGCAATGTATAGCAAAAACAAAGATTTCGCAAACCCTAAAATTATAGCTAAATTGTAGAGAAAATTTTGATTTAATGAACTCTAAATATCAATAATTCTTGAATAATCAAATAAGTTCTAATAAATAAGTTAGAGAACCCTATTTATACTAATCAGAGGCCTAAATCCTACTCCTTGTAGAAAAGATATCATTATTAAATATAGCCATTCTAGAATTCAACTAGCATCAAGATTCCAAAACTAAATAAAAAATAAAATAACTAAGAAAAATAAAACAAATTCTGAACAAAAACTTTTCAACCTAATTAAGGAATTGCCACAAATAACTTAAATACAATTTTAGAAAAGATGTATTCATGTAGAGTTTTCATACCCAGAAAAAAACTTCTCACCACACATGAATTATTGATGCTTAAAAAATCAAAGCAGTCCTCACCTGGTGCCTAAACTTCAAATTTGATATTGCTTTTGATAGATTCCTTATTGCAAAGATCATCAGTATTTACCTTTACCAATTCAATTTTATATAAAAAATCCTTATTCAATAGAGTCCAACTAGTATTGAAATTTTTAAACTAAAAAATAAAAATAAAATAACTAATAAAATTATTGAAAAATTTCAAAAACTCTTACACTTATAATTCAACCACCTCCTTCCCTTCAAACTAACCTCTATTGCTACGACTAAGTCTCATCCTTAACACAAGCCCTATACTATGGTGGTGATGACTAGGGTAGAAATTTGTTTCCTTTCCCTGCAAGAAGTTTCTTTCCTATACTTTCTAGGAATGGGAGATGACAATGGAATCCATGCGTCAGGTTTTGTACTATACAGTGTACGGATTTTTATACCCAAACCCAACCGAATCGGGTTTCAAGTATCCGTAACCCAAATCCAATCCGACCCGAAACACTAATGATTATCCCAAATGTTTCTGCAGTTTCAAGAATCACAATAAAACTAATTCCAGTGAATGACTTTATCTTACAGTCAGTAACTGCCAGAAAACAGTTTTAGAGCTAATATTGGAGCAAATATGAGAAGCTGAGCACAGAGCACAGCTCTCAATATTATGGTAGGAAGAACATAAAAATTAGAGTAGTGGACGGCTTCGAAACAGCCGAACATTAATATGCAAAAAAAGAATTAAAGAACTTCACTTGTAATCCTCGTAAATAATGTCCTCTAAAGTTCCATGGAAACACTAAATCTGAAAAGACACTTTGGAAGAGAGCATGACCTAGAATTGCAGCTCCATGTAGATCTGCACTCGGAAGACATTTGGGCAAACTGTTCCTCCTGCGAGTTAGTATGGTGGTCACAAGAGAGAGCAAAATGACAGTGACATGAGCGGCTAGAGAGAGGAGAGTACCAAGTGATGTTCAGTTTAGGTAAAACCCTAGATTTTCTATATATGTATCGATATAAATGTAATTGTTTTTAAAATTTTAAAGTAATATATTGATTATTTCGTAGTGGGCATACTTATCCAAAACCCGACTTTGACCTTAAAATTTCAAAGAAATTTACAGGTAATAGTTCAGGCAATAATTTTTTATTTTATTTTACGAACAGTTTTGATATCGATAACTAAAAATAATCCCTATATCTATTAAAATTTAAGTTTTTTTTTTATTTTTGTATTTTAAAAAATTTTAATTTTTGTATTTTTTTATTTCAAATTAATATTTTTTTATATTTTTTGATTATTTTATTGTACTAATATCAAAAATAATTTTTAAAAAATAAAAAAAATATTATTTTAATATATTTTTAAATAAAAAACAATTCAAAAAATAATTATAATTATACTTTCAATAGAAAACACATTATTAATTCAGCACGGATATTGAAAACACATTATTAATTCAGCACGGAAGGTTGTCAACATAATTTTAAAAAATAATTTTTAAAAAATAAAAAAATATTATTTTAATATATTTTCAAATAAAAAACAATTTAAAAAATAATTATAACTATACTTTCAAATATATACCAGAAAACACATTATTAATTCAGCACGGAAGGTTGTCAACATAATTTAATTTTAAATTCATTTTTATTTTGTTCATGAAACGAAGACTAAACTAACCAATATTTTGTTCACTGTTATTTATATACATTACAAAGACATGGAAATTATTTATTTTGTGCTCATAAATTACAAGAAAGGGTATGTTAACCTAGAGAGTGATCTTTCATTCCTTTTCAAATTGCCTAGGAGATGAAATGAATAATAACAACCTAGCTACAGTATTTTACCTACTTTTATGAATCACAGAACTGCAAATGAAGAAGGTACTTCAACCAAAGGGAGATGAAATGATTACTGGGCATTCATGACAGCATATATAGAATACAAACTTAAGAGAAGGATTCTGCCCAGGAGAACGAAGGAGCTAAATCACTGTGAGTAGTTTTTCATGGCCATGAATGAACTATTCAAGGGTTTTTGTTCGCAGACTCAAAGCTACAAGTTTTCTTCATTGCTCCCTTTTAAACACGAAGATATCCACTTCTTTTATCTTTCAGAATTACTTGTTAATCATGTTCTTTGTGAAAGAATATTAATCAACCATTGGAATCAATCGTTCAAGAACAAACAGAAGATATATTACAAGTGTAAGAACTGAAATGAAAGTGCATCGTACCTGTTTAGATGCAGGGCAAAATTTATTGAATCAAGAGCTAGCTCCTGTCCTGAAACACTTCTCTTGGTCAGGCAATTTGTTATCACTGGAAAACTTGGAAAACAAAATTCTCACATGATAGGTTTGTTGCTATTAATGTGCAGCAACTATTAATGGACGGCACCGTCATTGACAAATACAGCAGCTCATCCTAAATGTCAAAGTTTGACAGCCATCATTATTGAAGATGAGCTGGAGTTGTTGGCACCATTCTTGTCTATAAATAGACATCAAGAAAGCAGCACAAAGCGAGAGGATATAGAGTCAAAGATGTGAAAAATATAAGAGGGAGTGAGCTGTCAAAGGCATCAAGCAGTGGCTGCCATTGCAGCACTGCTAAGAGAAAAGATGAGTGACAGGAGTAGAGTAGAGTGAATGATTCCTTCTCCTTCATTGCTGTAAAATCTTGTTCTCTCTATGTAATAAGAATGATTTCTCTCGTGAATATAGATAATTTGTCGAACTACGTTGTATCAGTATGCTTAACATCATTGGTCGGAATTCCCAACACCACAGCCTTTTCATGTTCTTTTTCAACTTTCCTCTCTACTCTCGTGTGTCTCTTCTGTCAGCATTCTCTCCTCTTTTTATAGGTGAACATGATTCTTAATTAAGAGTCCTTTAGCATTAATAAAGGACGGGCAAGATATCAACCCTTGAATTCTCCATGAACCTGCGCTTGATATCATTCTGGGTGCTGTTGCTTCAAGAGCTGGTGACGGTTGCCACTTTGCTTGATTCGTGGGAATGGATTGTGGAATCAAAACCGGATTTATTGCCTCAAGATTGTAGCTGGCATGTAATAGTGTGTGCATCACTTTGTTTTTTCTTTTTTAAAGAGACGATCATTGCTGGAAAGTGAGGCTGAAGATCAGCCATCAGCTGAGTTCGCGGCAGGTTCAACGTTTTTTCCAGGAATATGAAGATTGCCAATGAATGACATTTCGTTTTTTAAAAGGAACGACACGTCGATTATAACTATGGGTGACACGTCGATTATATAACAGGGCGTTGTTTTACGTTCTAATTGGGGTTAACTTCCAAGCCAAACAACGCCGTTTTACCAAGAGCCAAAACTTAATTCAGTCCCTCAATGTCTGCGAGTTTCTATTTTTAGTCCTTTCTTCGACAAACTTTCAATTTAGCCTAATTGGACTTTTATCTTCAGATTTCTTTCAATTAAGCCCTCAACAAACTTAATGTGAACCCTGCATTTGTCCACAGTCACACTTTGGTCCTTATTTCCAAATATCTTCAATTTTAGGCCAATTTTGGTCTTTTTCCTTAATCTATTTCCATTTTTTCCCTAACTGAGTTGCAATAGACCCCTTAATTTCTCTACCTTTTATATTTCAGTCATTGACTTCCCAGATCTTCAATTTTAGACCAATTTAAACCACTTTCTTAATTGTATTTCAATTTTATACCAAAATTATTTATGAATTTCTTTAATTTAGTTTTTGGCCTTAAACTATCGTCTGATTTTCTAATATTTTTATTTTTATTTTTATTTTTTTGTTTTTTAATAAATTAACATGGTTGAAATTGTTTTTTAAACCAGCGTTCAAATTGATTGCACAAAGCATTGTTTTTTTTCTTTTTTTTAACCGGAAGATGATTTATTCTTGAATAAACTTATATATCGACAATCCATATTAAATTATTTTTTAAAATAATGTTAAAAAAAACATTTTCTACATTAATTTAGTGCATTAATTTTGTTTTAAAAAATATCAATTCAGAGTTCGGATTTTAAATTTAAAAAGCATCCTTTATTGATCACCGAATGAATCCCATTAAATTGAAATAACCGTACGTGAAAAACAAATTCATATAAATAATAAATTTGGTTAGACTCTTACATTATCTATTTAACAGCAAGACTGCACAAAACTCCTTGTGCAATTCACCTCTTATTTTCAAGTGTAGTTGAGGTTTTACTTGTGAATTCTTGAGAAAAAAAACAAAGAGATTTGCTTCTACTGATAATAGTTCTTAGATTACTTGTGCCATTGAAGAACTTGGGCAACAGGGGTTTGTACAGATAGGTTTTGACCAAGTTTTACAGGGGGGGTGGATCATGATACATGAGATCATGTCAGCCAGGCCGTAATGATAAAAAGCTCATCTGTACATATCATTGATTTGCAGATTCCGATCATGTCAATAACCAAAAGAGCAACAAGTCCAAAACTTCAACCAGAAAGAAAAGGAGAAAAGCTTGAAAATGTGTTCAATGCCACAAATCATGGGAAGCCAAATGAGAGTTTTGACTCCATTTCAAACCATAATGCTTAGGGAAAATATCATGTGCATGACCCTACATGACTGGCACTAAAAGTCTACTCCTTTTTTTTCCCCCCAGCTAATACACAAAATCATTAGGTCCAGCTTTCCTAACCATTCTATGAAATGACCTAAACAGCAAGCTGTTTTTGATGAGTGGATTCATCTTCGTTGAAACAGCAATGGGTTTTTTGTAGTCTAGCCATATTTAGAGGAAGGTCTACAATCGGTAGAGGAGATTGAATCAACATCTCTCTTTGAAGGTAGGAGCAGTAAGCGTGGAACATGGTGGGTGTCACATTCAATTGGAAGCCTAAACCAAATAAAAAATCCACTTCAAGAAGATTCATCTCTGCGGTGCTGATTCCTCCAACTTTAGCATAGAAGGCATTATTGTAATATCTGACAGAAAAATACAGGAACACATTTATTAGCTACATCAGTACAGTTCTGCATAGTTTCCAAGTGAAATGAATGACAGACAAACTATCAGTCTACCACCATGATTCTTGCAGGAAAGCAAAGTGGGTATTGCCAGTCGATGAAAACAGCCGAGGCCCAAGTAGGGTAGAGTAGTTTAAATGGCCTAAAAAAGGAACAATGGAAAGAAAAGAAATGCTACTGTGCGGCATATGCTGTGGCTTTAAACAAAATACAGAGCTTTGATTGAGCTGTCACTGACCCCTCTCTTCAATGATAGTGACACATGCTTACAATTTGCTACCATTTGATGGGATTTGCAGGCATGCTTAAGCAGACAGACATTAACACCGCAAACTTAGGTGGTGGTGTCGAATGAAAGCCGGAGTTTTACACATGGGTGTCTTTTTTTTTCCCTTGGCTGTGGCTGACTCAAATGAGATATGTTGCCCTTCCATATGCACCTAGTTTTTTGTAGTAATGAATTTGGTTGATTGAAGGGGGGGATTTCATCGAATTGACCCTCTAACTTCCTAAATCAAAATGTTGGCATGATTTGGCTGGGCCAATTTCAAGCAATGGAAATATCCTATTGCTAATAAAATTATCAAAAAGCAAAAGGAGTCAGTTTCAGATCATAACTATATTTGGAGAGTAAATTCACCATAATATATGGTAGGAAAAAACTAATTATCTGCATAATGCAAGATTCCCATCACATAGAATTTCATTTAAAACAAAGAAAATGAAGAATTCCTTTTCCTTCCCAAACTTGGATAAGACTTGAACTTGAGAGGCCTAACCTACCCCCTAATCTCTGGTACATTGCAGAGTTGAACTTGAATCCACTTATCAAGGTTAATCCCAAATCCAAGAACAACTATAAAATCCCAGAAATATTTTCACAAAGATAACTAGATAAATCATCATAATAAGCTTAAAAAGATGAGCCCAACAAGCGAATATTGAAGATAACTTACATATCATCCATGAACTTGACAGAGATCAAGACACTTGTGATAAGCAGTCTATGCACATTGAATGAATTGATAGGAAAACAGGATTGTCTCTGAGCAAACCGATCAAGATACACATAAGCAACAACAAAACAAGAGGGACTACAATTTGCATACTTGAAGATTCTTTCAAGATAGTTTTGAATGGATATAGGAGGTCTAGAAAGGCCATGAAAGATCGAGACTTTCTGGGGGTATAATTGTTGGCTAAGATCATTAGACTCTGCTACCCTTTGAAGAAGAGAAGAGAGGAAAGTAATGACCTTAGGCATCACTGTGGTCTCTGCTAATTCTGCCATTCTTGTTTGGTTTACTTTGGTTTGTTGTGTGCTAGCTGTGTTTATAAGAGACCTCCTGCCTTCCTTTTGCATAGCGTGTGTTGAACGATTTTGTTTACTATTTTTTCCGTTCCAAGTTTCCTATTGAAGACAGCAAGAGAGTGTGCCTAAGCTAAGCTGGCCAATGATACAATGACAGAGCTCAATTTACAGGAAACTCCCTGGCTTTGTAGTATTTTCGGATCACTTTTTTTTTTTCCTTCAAAAGATTAAATCTAAGAAACTATATAGTATTCTTAAATATATCTCTCTAATCTATTCAAAATTTAAAGACAACCATCTACAGTAAAATTAAAAGATTTTGGAGAACTTTGCTCTCTCATTTGAAGCATATTATTTCAAGAAATAAATGTGTTTAATATTACGGTATATGATTTTTTTATTATAATACTAGTATATTAAAATTAATATTAAAAAACATCTAAAAAATATAAAATTTGATATTTTTTTCAATTTAAAATGTATATTATAATACAAAAACAACATTCACTAAGTTATTAAGACAATATATAATTACAAGAGGGTTAATATATATATATATATATATTATTTATTTCAGTAAACCCATCATTTAAAGTAATTTTGACATCGAAATCATGATAGAGATGTTCCAGCAGATTGGGTTCAACGACATATCAAGGTTGGGATTTTAGTAATTAGGGGTAATTGAGGATTAATAAATGAATATGTCTGACTTGTAATGACATTTAAAACTACTTTAACTTTTTGGTGGATGTGGTTGGCAAGAAAGGAAATATCATGGCATTTAGTCCCCACCGATTAAATTTTGTTTCTCACGGTACAAGAATTGGGTTGGAATTCTAAGTTTGAGAAGAAAAGTTGGGTAATTAATTAACCAAAGATGATTGATTATGTCATTGTCGTGCTTAATTTAATTATTTATACCCAGGTTGTAGTTTCCATGGCCAATAAAAGCATGTATATATATAAGCTACGAGGAATGCGGTTTAATTGATTAGATTTTAAATTTGTTTTTTAAAAGATACTAGTTCGAGTCTCACAAACCTTAGAGTTACTAAAAGTTTACATGGTCATTAATTTCAGTACTTTTAGAATTAGTTGAGATGTACACAAGTTGATTCAGACACCCACATTAATAAAAAAATACAAAAAATAAGATTTGAATCAGAGTTATTTTTAGTGACTTCTTACCGTAAATTACTAGATTTTTAATTTTAATTTATGGAATTAGAAAGATATTTGAAGTGAGATTTAGACGGTAATGGCCAATTGGTCCTAATAAATAAATAAAAAAATCTTGAGTTTGTTAGGTCTAGTTAGACTTAATTTGTGTTTCACTATGATTATATTAGCTGAGTGAGCTAGAGTGTGGGATCGAGATTGGTGTGGGGCTGCTAATGGAGCCATGATGAGATTATTGTCTCTAAAGATTATTGGATTTAGCAACTCACAAGTGACAAGTCATAGCCCAAAAATTGGAGTGGGGGAGAGATGCTTACTTCACTTCTAATAGAAGAAAAGTTTGGTCTTTTTAAACTGAAATGCTAAAGAGAAAAAAATAATATGATCTCGAAAGTGATCTAGGGCCGTTTTTACTCCATGAAATCGAAAGGCTAGGACAATTTTCACGTAAATTCCTTTTCATTCATTCAACTATTAAAAATGATATCAACATGTTTTAAACCCTAAATAAAAAAAATAAAAAAAATATAATTAACTCATGAAAACATGGACCAATAGGGTAAAGAAAAATTAACGAGAATAATATTAATCATAACTTATAACATCATCTAATAATTTAAGGTTTTTAATTAAGATAGTTCTTTAACATTATATTAGAATCTTGATAACTAAACAGTAATGGATTCGAATCTGACTACCCTTATTTTTTTTAATTAAAATCTAATTAATAGCATAATATAGTATAGATCCGTGTAAATATCAAATCCAAATAGTTTTTATTTGAGGGGTGTATTAGAGAATAATATAAATTATACATTTAAATTTCATTCAAGAACTAACATTTTAAGTTGAAATTATTTTTTTAAAATAGAATATGCTTTGAACTTGTAATAAAATCTTATTTGTATTAGGGTTTAGGATCATATATAGTCGATTAATTTGTGCTCCCATATATGAGCAGTAGTCTATACACAAATGAAAAAACCCTTTATTCCTAATCCTCCCAGGTCTTTATTTTTTTTTAAAAAAAAAAAAAGATAGTCAGCTTTAGTCCCCTGACTGGCCTTTTGTCCTATCCTCGAGCAAGATCACATGAGAATTGAGGCTTGGATCTGGCCTGTGCTTTGAAGATTTGAGTTTTGATCTATTTAAAAAATAGGAATGGTCCCAACAAACAACCAGCCAGATCTGATCCAGGCAGCCATCTGCTCATTTTTTTCGTTTCTTTAAAGAAGTAAAGGTGAAGATACAGGTTCACATTCCTTGACTTTGTTGCGGTTGGCCTTGCTTGCACTGCATAAAGAGGACACTCATCAGATTTCCAGCTAACTTTCATAACTAGCAGAACATGTCCACTTTACTACACGACATTCTTGTACTTATGATTTCTTAATTATCTGCTGTCCGGTAATTTTATTAACACCTACTTCTACCCCTTTTTTAGGCTGATGTAATGTAAATTGTATGGTAAAAAAAAATATAAATTCTGCTGTCTGCTGTTAACCATGCTTATTAAGTTATTTGCAGCTGTTGCTGTCAAAATTGGAGTCATGGAAAAGAATGGATGATTGTGGGGGAAGCCTCAATTAACCCCTGGTGTATTGCATAAGCCACGGTCAAAAAATATATTAAAATAATATATTTTTAATTTTTTAAAAATTATTTTTAACATTAATATATTAAAATAATTTAAAAACACAAAAAAAAATATTAATTTAAAATTAAAAAAATAAAATAAAAATTAATTTTTTAAAAAATATTTTTGAAAAAAACAAACAACAGTTCCCATCTCTGCTCCAATTATTTAGATGGCTGGATCGGAGAAGAAAGGACCAGCTCATGTCTGTTCTTCACTACCCTAATGTGGCTCATAAGTCATCCAATTAATGGGACTTCATTTGAGTTGAAATAGAAAGATTAATCCAATAATTCCCTAATTTCTAACTCGGTAATAAAATATATTAAGCAAGGGTAAAAAAATAAAAATAAAAATGCTTGCCATCCACTAGGCTTAAAATATAATCACGCATTGTTTATAAAACTTATTTGGTTTAGGTTAGGATTAAATTGGTTAACCACTAAACTAATCATTTGTAGCAGCCATCTCCCTCGCCTAATCCTGTGTTCCATACTCGCTTGCTTCCTTTCCTTGCACGTAATCTCTCTCTCTCTCTCTCTCTCTCTCTCTCTCTCTCTCTCTCTCTCTCTATATATATATATATATATATATATATATATATGTATGTATGTATGTATTTTTTGTTTTGAAAATATAAAATTTATTATTTTCAGAACAAATTATTTTAAATTTTAAATTTTTATTTTTATTTTCTTAATTAAATAAATTTTTATTTCCACGGTCTCGAGATTATAATTAAACGTTTCTTTGCGGTTACTTAGCAATAACATATGGATAAATTTCTAGGGGCATATATGGAAGAACAAGAAAAAGCATGCTAATTTCAAATTAATTATTCACACGAGTAAACTAGGAAAAGTCAATCCACTTCACGCTGTCAGAACTCCCTAACATGCTGGCAATAACCCACAGTTTATGCTTTGCTTGTCCATGCTTGCCGGCTTGATTCCCATAAATAACATTGATTTAAATTTTTTATTTACTTTTAATTGTCAAAATCCGATTTGATCATTAACATGAAGCATGATCCTCCAAATGCCTCATAGTATCATGATACTTAAAATAGATGATGTTTTAAAAAATTCGAATAGCCTAAAAATAAAACTTTTAAATTAAATAATTAGTTAATCAGTTAGTTTTAATAATCTCGTTTATTCTTCATAGTTAGGTGGTTGATAGCTTATACTTAGTACCTAGTACACCAATGTGGCTTATGGCTAATACCTTTAAAAGATCTTATTTGGTGGACATCAAAACTCTTTAAAGACAAAGTTAATAACTTTTTAGAGAGAAAATGTGTAATGATATTTTAAAAAAATAAACTTTAAAATTATATATACTAAAAATATTGCGAATAAAGAGACTATGAGTCTTTGATATGAAAGTTTTGTGGTGTATTTATAGTTAATAAATCTTATTTTTATATAAAAAACGATAATATAAAGTGTAATTTTATAATAACAATATTTATAATGGATAAAAAAGCTTATTGAGCCCATGATCATTATAAGTTTAATATGAAAAAAAAAAGAAACTTGATCAGTAACCTATTTTATTGGTTAAATGATTATTTATTTATTTATTGATGGTGCATTATATATATATATATATACACACAAGCCTCAACGTGGAGAAAGATTTTTTTTTTTTTTATCATTTTCCATCTCTTTAGTCATGCTATACACGTTAGCGAGGTATGGGATCCATGTTCTACTCTGTTCATTGGATTTTGATAGCCATGGTGTTATTTTGTGAAACAAAAAAATAAATAATATTAATTGTAAATTATTTCCCTAGATTTAATATCCTGGACTAGCAGTGATTTAGTTTGCTAGTTTCTTCTTCCTTTCTTTATTTGTTTTTTAGTAATTTGAAGCTACAATATAGAAGAAGTTGTTCGATACAACATGCTTGCAGTGCAGAATTATTTTATAAGGCTTGCCATGAAATTTTAGGCACTAGAAAAATATATATTTTTTTATTTTTAAAATTTATTTTTTATATTAGTATATTAATAAAATCTGAAAATATTTAAAAAATTAATTCAAAGTAAAAAAATAAGAATTTTCAAAAAAATATATGTTTTTAAACTCTTTATTTCTATTTTTTTTTTATTAAAATAAACTTCATCAATCAGGGAAAACCTTACATTTATAAAGCCCACCAATATCAAAATTCAAGTACAACAAAATTGAAAGCCAGGCAATACCGGTTGAAATCAGAAAACAAGGCAATTTTCACTGTGCTTAAAAGCATTAACAAAGTGTTGGTATAATATTGCAATGTGTTTTTAGAAATATTTTTTATTAAAAATATATTAAAATAATATTTTTTTATTTTTGATATTAGTATATCAAAACCATTTAAAAATACATAAAAAAACACATTTTAATACCTTTTCAAATAAAAAATAATTTAAAAAACAAATACTAAATTTTATAAACATGTAGTCAAGCATGTATAACTTATTTCTAACAAGACTAGAGAGAAAAATTTAGTATCAAAAATTATTTCAGGATATGATTTCATGGAATAAAATAAACATAAAAAAAAATGTTAATCGTCCAAGTGAAAGGCAAGTTATACTCATGATTTTAATATATTTGTAGAATATTTTGATTTACATCTTTTATTTATATATATATATATATATATATAGATATATATATAATAAACTAAGATTTTATCAATATATCTTTAGCAAAAAACATTGAATAAAAAAAACATATAATGTAATTTTCTTGAATTCTCAGGGGCGTTGGGTTGGCATAGCACAAACACACCTCAATGGAGACTCATTAGATTTGGCCTCAACCACGGTTGGGCTTGGTAGTGCGTCAAACCTAGTAGCGTTGGGTCTGGCGCTGACTAGACCCAATAGATTATTAGGTCTAACGCCATTAATTCTATATATTTTTATAAAATCGTAGAGGAATTATTTCTCAACAAATAGATTTAATTAAATAAGTCTATACTTCATCAAGACCATTAGGTATATTAAAATCTTTCATGGTTAGCCATGTCACTATCTTTTAGCCAAATAAAATAAGTGAAATATACAACTCACAATACAATTCAAAATATTATAAAAATAAAATTACACTTCAGTCTTTTTTCTTCTTAAAAAGACAAGATTCATGAGCTATAAATATACAAAGAGAATTTTGTAACGAAAGTTCACAATCCTCTCTCTCTCTCTCTCTCTCTCTCTCTCTCTCTCTCTCTCTCTCTCTCTCTCTCTCTCTCTCTCTCTCTCTCTCTCTCTCTGTCTCTCTCTCGCTCTCTCTATCTATGTGG
>Ga0325403_1000566_pt1 | contig 26865 bp, 10 predicted proteins | sample PopdelMetagenome_19_FD_205665 | JGI IMG/M metagenome (GOLD analysis project Ga0325403, IMG submission 205665) | Populus deltoides microbial communities from Bellville, Georgia, United States - Xylem-PdKOR-R4 | ecosystem: Host-associated > Plants > Phyllosphere > Stem > Wood/Secondary xylem... | reverse complement strand
ATGAAGAGGAAAGCACTAATGGAGGCCCACCTCGCAAAAAACTCCGTCTCTCTAAGGAACAGTCTCGCCTTCTTGAAGAAAGTTTCAGGCAACACCACACCTTAAACCCTGTAACTAAACACTCCTAATATCTCTCTATTTATAGTAAAATAATTATGTTTTCTGAATTAATTATGATTAAGTTATGGAGTTCAATTATTCTTTCATATATGCAGAGACAAAAGGAAGCATTAGCTTTGCAATTGAAGCTGAGGCCTAGACAAGTTGAGGTGTGGTTTCAAAACCGGAGGGCCAGGTACTCTATCTTGTATACATACTGTTTCATGCTTGGCTTGGCTGACACATTAAATTCTTTTTTTATCTTTTCACTATATATTTTGTTGGTTGTTAAAATTAAAACTGATGATTATATATATATATATATATATATATATATATATATATGAAGTTAACATGACATAATTTGGATCAAATTTTATATCTAACCGTATAAAATCGTACTGATCATATATCATTAAAAAGAAGAAAAGGATCTTTTCAGTATTGGGATTTTCTTAGTAGAGGACAATATAACCTCAGTACTATATTGGTTAGTAGTATAAATTCAGATGCTTTAATTCTTTGATCATCTTCGTGGCTAAAGTAAAGGAATTAGACACCATAAATTATCCAACTTTTTGACCGCATTTAAAACCTGTTTGGGGAGGTTAATCTGTCTTTTTCATCGTTATATTATAGAGTAAAAGAAGTTAGAACGTAGTTTTTCTGCCGTTGAAAGGACGGATTGCTCACATGCCTCTAAAGTAAGGCAGGAGGAGACATGAAACCGTGCAGTTATAGGGTCGGGATTTTGAGACTAGTTAAGTGATGAAATTAAAGTATTTGTCATTTGTGGTTTAGTCATAGGGCTACACACACACACACTGCAAATTAAATATTTGGAAGGATCATTGGACGCTGGCAAAACTGAATCCATAGGGTCCAAAATGGAAGCAGCTCATGTAATAAGTAAGGACATTTTTTTTCCTGCCTACTACCTATAAAAGGGCACAGACAATTATTCTAATACCAATTCCGAGCGTAAGATGCAGACCCTTACTGCTCACATGTCAAGTTATGAAAATAAGGACATCTACATGCATGTAACATGACATCTGGAGTAGGAAGTCAGCTTATGTATTTTAGTTTTTTGCCATAGAACCCTACGATATTGGAAATACAAATAAACCTAATTTTACAATACTATATATAATACGGTTTGAGAATGAAGACACGTGACCGACAAGTGGCTCTACAAATTTATGAACTCTTAATGATGGGGTTATTTCATGAGCTCACCTTTGTGAACTAATATAATGATGGCTGTCATCTAATGATCATTGCACAAAATTGAGAATAAAAAGATTTGTCGGTATCAAGATGCATGTGTTCTTTGGCCTCGTGTGCTAGTCTGATCACAACTCTAATAAGTGTTCCTTTGACTCATTATTAATAATTCTTTTCCTAGACTAGCCATGCAATATAAAATATCCCCTCCTGTTGTTGTTGTTTGCTGCATGTATTAATTATTAAACGAAATCAAGAGATCGAGGCTAAGGATTTGCTCTCCTTACCATGCATTGCTATTTAATCAGCAAAAGAAACGCAGCCAAAACTGTAAATTCCATTAGTCTCTTAATTAAAGCTGTTTTGGTTATATTAGAACAGATGAAATATGTGCTGAAACGTAAACCTTAAAATACTTTATGAGACAGATGAAAAAACTTGAATCGAACATTTATGAATACACGCGATAACAACATGGAATACAACAATAACTGCCTAGCTTGTATGTATGGTTGACGAAAAAAACTTGTTATACTCAGAAAGCATTAAGGAACACCCCAGAGAAGCAGGCAATGACTTTAATGCGGGCTCTTAATTATGCCTACCAACTCACCTTTGTTGGCAATTATTTGTTGGAAAAAGGAAAAATTGCAAAAAACTTTCATTTTTTTGCATTTCTTTAATTACATATACAACTCATCTCCAACTGATCGTGAACAAAATGGAGTAGCAAGCATTTTGTCATATTGTTTTATTGCAATATCAAGCATTATTTAGCACCAGTCTTGCAATATATATTAACACATTTTTCTGGTCACTGATAGGAGCAAGCTTAAGCAGACAGAGATGGAGTGTGAGTATTTGAAGAGATGGTTTGGTTCATTAACCGAGCAAAACAGAAGGTTGCAAAGAGAAGTAGAGGAGCTTAGGGCATTAAAGGTGGGTCCACCAACCGTGATGTCTCCTCACAGTTGTGAACCTCTTCCAGCATCCACCCTTACTATGTGTCCAAGTTGTGAGCGTGTGACAACCACCGGCTTGGACAAGGGCTCCACCAAAACCACCACCACTGCTGTGGCCACCCCAACAACAGCCGCCTCCTTGTCCTCTAAAGTTGGGACACCCGCACTCCAATCTCGGCAATCTTCTGCGGCTTGTTAGTCAGCTATAATGATCATTGATTACTTTGATATGAACGAATATAGGTTAGAGAAATGTTCATACTAGTTTACACCAAATGTATGAGATAGATACTAGGGTATCTGGTATCTAATCTACATGGATAATTACTTGTTAATTAGCACTTTCATCTTTTTAATGCCTTTTCTAGTTGAGTGCTGTTTGGTTTTTCATTTTTGACTTAGTATAGGAAGCGTGCGCAGATTAATTGGAATTTAGAGTCAACTACTTTATCTCCATAATTGATAATTACTGTGTATGTGTTAAGTGGCTCGTTGTGCGTACCAGTGTATATTGAGGAGAGACGAAACTTCATGGAGGGTTACAAGAAGTACCCATGAACAACACTTAGCTGAAATACTTTTCGAAAGCACATTTGATTTTTATTCAATTTCCACAACGTCATAGTTTCAAGGCGGAAGGAAAAATCAAACGTGAAAAACACAGATCGATAGTGTTTATGCCTTAACAGGGACTAAAAATTAATTTTTGCTGCCATCTTGATTTGATTGTTTGAATATTAACTTTAAACACCATTTCAGCTTGATAATTGATTAATTTCATATGTTTTTAGTAAGAAAAATGAAAGTAGACTGGTCAAGTTTACCATGCATCCCAAAACAGGATATTATACAATTAATAACTACATATAATTAAAGAAATACACGTTGCATTAATGTCATAACATGAACTAAGGATATCTTCGTGAATATGGTTAGTCTTATGTAAGTATGTCTCTTCATTAATAAATCAGTGGCAAAACTTAAACTTGATACCTAAAATCAAATAAATCTTCTATTTACCATCTAAATGAATCTTTTTGAGAGCAAGACTTCATACAATAATAGTCTATAAAAACGAGGTGTAACTTTTATCTGCACGAGGAGTGAGAGTATAAATGGAGGTCAGGCACGTCGTTTGATGTCATATATATGGTGATAATATGTGGTTTAATCGTATATTTGGCATATTTACTTAGTAATATATATGTTACATATACGACGTAGTTTAACTTGTTGTATAGTTCAAGGTTCAAGTTCAGTGTTGATCGAAGAAAAAAGTTCAATTCCAGCGACTAAAAAGGACTAAGAAACACTAATTGTTGTTTTCTTCTGGCTAGTTTTTTTAGGAAAAAAAAAATACACACACACTCCAGAGAACCCCGCTTCCCTTTTTCTCTCTGTTTAAAAAAATGATTTTGAGATAATGTCTCTCATGAGAAGATAGATAAAAATTAATTCATTTATAAAAGCAAGAAATTAGAAATATAAGAGATGCTATTTTTTTATCTTTTATTACTCGTTTTTGTAGTGATAATCGAGTAATTATTATGTTTAATTTAGTTTTAAAGAATAATATTTGTGTTTATATAATTCAGTAATATAAAATAAATTAAATTTTATATGAAAAAATGATCACTTTAAATTCATGGAAAAGAAAAACCTTACAATCAAACTGAAAATATCTTTTCAGTCCATTATTTTCACAACTCAAAAAGCTTCTTCTAATCTCGTCATGCATGTTAATAATGCATTAATCATTAAATAAATATGGTAACGTATCCTAGTAAAGTTATAAAATATTTGAAAAGACAACTCATAATAATTACATGAATTTATTCACTAATAAAATTTATTCTTCTTCGTAGAGGAAACGTCCCACTTGAAAGTCATTTGGATAAATTGACAAAAGAACCCAACTGGAAAAGAGTCCATGGGAGAATTAATTCTGTCGAGGATAGCTTCGAAGAAAAGTCATAAAAATATTTAGTAGATTTTGAAATGATATGGGCCCAAAACCGAGATCACTAAAATTCCTAGTCCATTTACGTGTTTCTGGTCGCTTTCTCACAGAAAGTCTAAATCCCGATGGCCTTCAAAAATGAGGTCATAGTTCAAGCCTCGCGGGCCATTGACATTACTCTTCGTAACTGTTTTACCCATCTGCATCCCCTGCGTCTTCAGGTAGCTGGGATTAGCCGAAGCCCATTCATTTGTTTCAAAACTCAAGAGATGGAGCAAAATGAAGCCCCGTTATATCTTTGATCCTGTCCGAGAGAAGAGCCTTGCCATACAACTAACGCTACATCTCCAGGACACACCCAAAATCCAACTTCTAATTCATAGCATAGGAATGTTTCTTTTATCAGGAGTAGATTTTCTAGCCCTTGAAAACGTGGTCCATCCCATCATGAAAATTGGAGGTGTCATGCTTCTGATCAGAGAATGTAACTTACATTATAAATTCTTTGAAATTCAGAGGAACCAGATAAGTCCCTGTCCCGAACCCGACATTGCGCAATTTACAACTAAATTTTGCAGTTATGAATGGTCTGATTCTGTGTCGCCAGAAAAAGTGACCGGCCTAACAAGAGTGAGCTCCATAGTCAACACTTGCCAAACATCAATTAGGAAGTAGTGATCAATGCTGTCCATTGATAGAACATGCAGCCATCAAGTGGCGGTTAGCTACTGATACTTTAGTATTAGGTGACTGGTCATGATATTAATCACATTTTTTTGGACTGATAAAATCAAATAAGTTGGCAAACTATGGCATTTGGTCTTTGGATTTGCCAACTTTTGGCACCTTTAACAGATTCAAGACATGATTTTTGAGCTAACATCTAAACCTGCAAGAAGTAAAATTTGATTAACTTGAAAAGGATTTTTGGGTCTTGACTCAGTCGAACTATAAACCGAGTACTTTTGTGACAATTAAATCGAGCAGCTAAATGAAAACTCCCTCCCTGCCGAACATTTAGAATAAATTCACCACAAGAACCAATTGAACCATGTCACATGGGGCTAGCTGCTCTTACAGACTTGCGTTTCTTTCACAAATGGATGGCCACAGATATGAGTTTGTGACATTGTCAGAAAAATATGTCACGAAAGTTTCCTTTCCAGCCAAAATGTGTCAAAACATAAACTCAACATGTCTCCGAGTCCCCATTAAATATGCTCCCTTTAACTTTTGATTTCTCAATATAAATTATTATCGAATGCAACGACCTTAGCTGGCTTTTGGAAAGATAAAATTAAATTAGAAAGGTGAAAAGAGGACAAACGACCTTTTTTTTTTCTGGGGATGGTAAGTGGCACCATCTTAAAAGAATGTTCTTTCACATGGCTGGCTTTGGAGTTTATAAATCAGAGAATGATGTCCAAAGAACCCCACAAGCATGAGACCAGGTTCCAATATAACTTAGTGGTTGTTAGCAATTTTTATATTTGTTGTTGTTAACAAGCTTTGGAGGATTAGAAATAATCTCCCTCTGAAGTTTTGTCGCGGCTAGAGATTGGGTCAATTCTGTGGAGTCCCGTGTCAAGGAAACAATGGTTTGTTCAACGGTGTTGAAGGGCATGTGAATAGATATTGGGCCGTGTCTGAATTGAATCAAATCTTGATTGTTAAACTAGATTATCCATAACTAATCGATTTTTAACGTCCACTTCAAGGTGGTTAATAACATCATATCAGAATATAAAAAATAAACCTCTAGCAGTGGTTGGTTGTGTGATTTCAGGAAAAAAGGGTTGGTCTTAATTACTATTAAGAGGAGATATAGGGCTGGCCAGGAGGCAATTCCCTAACGGGTGGGACGGACTTGATCCTCGCATGCATAGTTTTGAGAGGCAACACTGGGCTCCAGGTATTAGGAGCTACATCTTGAAGTAAGACACTATTGCATCCTTGCCCTTGGTATGATGGTCAAATCTAGCAAAATTTACTGTAAATGAGGGGACCGATTTCGTGTTCTAAATTCTAGCTTTCCCTCATGTTTGCCCTTCCTTTTTGTTTAGGTAAGGTTCGTTAGCCAGACACTATGTAGTGTATATAAGTTCTTTGATGAGATATGATGCATACTCATGGTTCTATCTGATAACTTTCCGAATTTTTCTTTAGAAAAAAATTCTCAAATCTCTCGAGTACTATTATAGAAGGTTAAAAGATATCAATTCTACGCGCAAAGATAAATGAATAATTTACAATTATTATTCAACAACGTACCTTTTGCCCAGACTTTGCACGCACTCTGGATAACAAATTAAACCCTGTCACATCGGTAACCTTCACTTAAGTGATAGTCTGTTAGTGTTTTGAAACATAAAAAACAAAGATAGTTAAAATACGTTGTGAAGGATATTTCAGTGATGTAGGGTAAAAAAAAAAGTAATTATTTTTTAGTTTATAGTTACTAGCCATCCTAATTGATATTTAAATATTTTTGAATAAGAAGCTATTTATACTAAATAGAATATAAAAAATATTTTAAAATATCATACATGAAGTAATTTGTATTATTATTTAATTTTAATAATAAATATATTCATTTATGAATACATGTACATATTTTTACTGAACTAAATATTTGTATTTAATAGAGATATGATTTTTTAGAATAGTGATTAATTTGGGATTTTGATTTTACAGTTAATCGATCTTAATCCTTAATATATTGTTTTTTTTTAATTATTGTAGCAAGATTCGAAATAATAACTCATATAGACTTGATTTTTTAATTGTTTTCTTTAATTATTCAATTTATATTAACTCACCATGAATTAATTATTTTACAAAGCATATTCATTATAAACAATTGCTAATATTTCACCCAATTCAATTGATAAAAATTAACAAGCATAATTAAACTCAAAAATACAATCATAAATACAATATGACAAGATGTTTAAATTGATATTTGTAGAAAAAATTAACAATGTTCTATATCTATCCGATTAATTAAAAGTTATTTTCAGGACGGAGATTAAAAAATGATTTTTATCATCATTTGCATAATTAGACACATTTCTATTTTTTATATCGCCATCCCTCTTTTCATGGAACAACAACCAAATGCGACTTAATTTCTGCCCTCCAACGAAAATGATTGGTGTTGGTGTTTGATCATTTTTAAATTGACACTCATATATAAATTAAGGCCACTTGATTCAAATATCTATACTGAAAGTAAATCCAACATATGCACAATCGACATGATCTTCAGACGGTTGCCGAGTAATTCAAGGGAAGACGGGGATGGGAGGGCATGGAGCAAGGTGGTGGCGGCGATGGGGGGAGGCCCAATGGGCCGACAGGGCTTATTCCTCTTGACTCTTACATGCCTCCAAAGTCAACTATATTTACTATGGACGTGCTGTCTGCGTAAAAAGAGAGCCACTTTGAACCACTCAAACACGGACCCTCGTGTTACCTTTTCTTCCTTCGCGTTTCGATTGTTTTTTCAACCCTAAAATAATGCTAAAATCTGATAGCTGAGTTGTGAGTTCAAGCAATCGGAAAGAGTTGCAATATGATATTCGGTGTCGCTGAAACCAACGTTGATTCAAAAGAACTATGCTTCCCTCCCCGTTTTCAGGTTGAACTATTTTATTAATTCTTTATTCGGCAATTCAACCTTCTCATTGGTAAAGCACACGTTTATTAACAACTTTATAATTATACCTTAAATTTTCTTCTCTCTTGAAAAAAAAAAAAAAAAAAAAAAAAGTAACACAAGATTGAAAAAGGTAGCAAGCAGAAGACAGGATTTTGCTTATATGGCTTATGAGTGTGTACAGTGCAAGTGCATGTGCACTGCCACGTGTCGTTTTGATAGACTGTCTACCCCCACATCTTGGATGCTTTATGCTTGAGTGCTTAGGTACAGGCGGGCCCCAATCATTTGATAGAAACCACTCAATGATTTGGATCAGCTGTTGGCTTTAAAAGGCCACGGTTTTGGAATCACCGCCTTGCACATGGATCTAATTTACATCAAGCAGGTGCCACAGTAAATTTTTACTGCTGTAGATTGATACCCTTCGCTTGTCAGCAACACATTGCAGGAGGCACTTTTTATTTCTTGGTTTGGTATTTAAATTGTTTTTAAATATTTTTTTTATGTTTTTAATATTTTGATGTCAATTATATAATTTAATATTTTTATTAAAAAACATCATTTCAACATATTTTCAGTTAAAAAATACTTTAAAAAATATCATTTACACACTACATTACTATATATTATAACCTATCATCCGCATTGTTTATTTTATTTTCTTTATGAAGTCATAGAACCACTTAATCGAATCTTACACTTTGGCTTCAAAAGAACACTCAACTTGTTTTCGGGGGAGATAATATAATCCAGTTCTTAATTATAAGATGCGGTGCTAGTTCTTTTATATTATAAAACATTATAAACGCATAGCTAGCAGAACACAAATGAATTACTAAAGCTGATATTAAATAGATTTATTGTTTTTTACGACTTGAAGTTTAGAAAGAAATTTTTGTTGACATGAATGTAAGAATCCCGATGTAGATAGTCTTTTACGATATCATAATCATTTAAAATAAAATTGTATGATCTACGTCTAATTATGAACCTTTCAGTTAGAAAAAACACTCGCAACTTAATTTAATATCAGTGTCATGTTTATAATTGTTGTGTTGATTGTTCAATATTTAATCTTAAATATTAATCATTATTTTTTGGGTAAAATCAAATTCATTTCAGAGATGATACTATTTGTGAGCCACATGGCAGCAACAATCTTCCAGGTAATGATATATATGTAGTTTAATTATCACTAACATTCTTCTTTGTTAGAGATCTCGAATTCAAAACTTATTTTGTAACAAAACCCCACGACCTATAATTAATAATAATGGGTGGAAAGAGCCTTTTTTTCCCATATAGGATGTCCCAATCATGCGAAGGAAACTTATCAAGGGAATTGAAGAAGCTAAAGAGCAGAAGATGGATACAAGGGTATTGAAATTCAAGTGAAACGACAAGAACTAGAAAGTAATAAAGCCATCAAACTCGGAAGAGGGATTAGGGAGCTGGGGGAGATTTGAAAGGGACTACTCGATCGTATGCGTATGAATCTCCGGCCGAAAGAAAATGATTGGAGTCATTAAAAGATGGATTCGTGAAGAAAATTTCATCGCCTACGGTTCCATTTTTATCGTGCTATATATATATAGCACTAAACGACTTAACATATAGCTGTGGAGGTAGTTTTTAATTAGGATGAACTAGTTAGTTTTCCCTGCCTGTTTGACTTAATTATATTTTTCATTCTGAAAATACTCTTGAGCTATAAAATAATATAATTTTAATTTAAAAAAAAACAAACAAACTTTTAATTTTTTAATTTTTTATTGATGAGTAATCCTCAAATTTTTTTTTTTTGAGAAATTTTTTTATTGTATTCTTTGGATGGTTTTGAGATGACCAATCTAGATTACATTTATGCTTCGGTTTTAGTTATTGGGAAGGATGCCGGGACATATGCTTATTCCTATTTCAAGTAGTGTACATGTATTGACTTTCTTTAATGAATTGAATTTACCAATTAAATACCTATTTGTTCAAGGAAAAAAAGAAGTCCGGTCACATAAGTAATGTAATTGTTTGTTTTATTTTTGTGTTAATTATAATATGTTTTTTAAAATATTTTTTATCTGAAAAATATAAAATTAATATTTTTAAAAAATATTCCTGGATATATATGTTGATATTAAAAATAAAAAATCTGAAAAAAAAAATTATTTTTTTTATTATATGAGAAAATCAATTATACAAGATTTTATTCAACATCTCTAAACTCTTTTTTTTTTTGTTTTTTTTTTACATTTTAGAACGAGGAGAGAACAAAGTAGTCGACTTTTGTCCTTGTTGCCACTCCATTTGCATGGCCACACACTAACGCTCTGACATGTGTCTTCCGAGGTCAATCACGTCTCTCATGGTCGATCGCTATATCAAGATGATTCCTCTTCTTTAATTTGATTGGATAAGCACTATTGGAAAATCACATATCCATAACTCTCTTTTTTTATTTATTAATTTGTCAAGTTCTACGTTTTCTTTTCTTTTCATATTTTAGTAGAATGGATTTCTCTGTTTTAGGAAGCTACGCTTGTGCTTATGCTATTTGTCAATTATATTCTATCTTGCATACAAACACCTCACCTCTTCATTTCTTTTTAATGGAGAACAATTATCACTAACATGTGCACCTAACAATTCTTTCTTTCACATATGAGTTTAGTACATTCGGAGACAATTAACTTTGTAATTAAAGTATTTTAAGTGCAATATTCAGAGCTTAGAGCTTAACTATTTTGATCGTGGAAGACATATATACAGTCATGAAAATCCAATCACAATCATTCCAAGCCAAATCAAGCTGATTTGTTAGGAAGTTGCTTATGTTTGATGAAATACATAAATTTTAATATTCTCATTGGGTCTGTATATGATGACGACGACTTGCATGCAATGATGTGCGCAATTTTTAACCTAAAAATCTAAATTAGTTGGTAATGAATTTATATTAAATATATAAACACCTCATTTTTCATTATTTTTTTATGTTGAATATTTACCATTCATGCATACACCCACCAAATATTATTATAAAAATTGGTTTTGGATGGAACATTCATGATCTCAACTAAGGAGGGAAAGAAAGGAATAACAAGAGGTGGGTGGTTTTTCTTCTCATCAAATCTTTGAAAAAAGAAATACATAGACACCAGTTGAGCTACTATACGTACAAATTTATTCCGAGTTAAAAACAGCGTACCTTTAATTAATCTGATGGGAAAATCAGTCAAAATTTGCAGTTTGGTCTGAAGATGTGCCGAGTACTGGAAACTGATCATGCAAAGGGAAAATTCGAAAAAAAGAAAAAGAAGTGCATCTTTTTCTTTACGTTACAACTCGATCCAAAAGAATAATGAGACCGATGTCTACATCTCGAAGCAGGGGTGGAAATTCATTTTTGCATGATACCATTCCCTTGCAATTCAAGATGGCTCCCCTTTCGGCCTTTCCTGTTTACACAGTCAAAAACTTTGACAGAAAAACTACAAAAGAAAGTGTCCCAGCTCGTCACTGAAAAAACCCCAGACGACAACAAAACCTGCCATCTGTAACTCCAAGCAGACATCAACTCAGGTCTAGTTCACTTAACTATATCAAGCGGTTACTTTCTAACCCAACTTCACTGGTCCCCCTATTCCCCTTCTCTTTCGTTTCCAGTACATGCTCTCACTCACGCTCACCTCTACATTTATACACAGACACGCACACATGTCAACATTGACATGTCCCGTATCCACACACTTCGTCTATATATACTTCTCTCTTAAAAGTTACCCCTTGCTATCCTAGCTGTGTCATAGAAATGCTATCCATCCCTCCTTTCTCTTTCCCTTTATAAAATCATTTCTCTCTCTCTCTCTGTAGTCTCATCAGCAATATCAGGCAGAAGGAGCTGGCTGCAACAGTTCGCTGCAGAGAGACGTATATCCTCTCCAGTTAGTTATTTAACGGTTTTTGTCCTTCGCTTTTCCATTTTTCCATTTCATTCTTTTGAATTTAGTCCCTTTCCTCTGCTAGATCTTTTCTTCAAAATCACCACTCCCTTGTCTTGATTACTATATATTTCAGTCCAGAATACCTAAGAAACCATGATTAGTTGGAATGATCTCTACAACGTTTTGTCCGCTGTTATTCCTCTTTATGTTGCTATGATCCTGGCTTATGGGTCTGTTCGATGGTGGAAAATCTTCAGCCCGGACCAGTGTTCCGGTATCAACCGTTTCGTGGCGATTTTCGCAGTGCCACTGTTGTCATTTCATTTTATCTCCACCAATAATCCTTATTCTATGAACTTCAGGTTCATTGCGGCCGACACGCTTCAAAAAATAATAATGCTGTTTGCTCTGGGAATTTGGACTAATTTCACCAAAAATGGAAGCTTGGAATGGATGATTACCATCTTTTCTTTGTCGACTCTTCCGAATACTCTTGTCATGGGCATTCCTCTTTTAATTGCCATGTATGACGACTACTCGGGAAGCCTAATGGTTCAAGTTGTGGTTTTACAGTGTATCATTTGGTACACTCTCCTCTTGTTTCTTTTCGAATATAGAGGTGCAAAGATGTTGATCATGGAGCAATTTCCTGAAACTGCAGCCTCCATTGTTTCGTTTAAGGTTGATTCTGATGTGGTATCTTTAGATGGTCGAGATTTTCTGGAAACTGATGCTGAAATCGGTGACGATGGCAAGTTACATGTGACGGTCAGGAAATCTAATGCCTCCAGACGGTCTCTTGGCCCGGGTTCTTTCTCTGGATTGACTCCCCGGCCATCAAATCTTACTGGAGCTGAGATTTACAGTCTGAGTTCTTCAAGGAATCCTACTCCAAGAGGGTCTAATTTTAACCCTTCTGATTTCTACTCCATGATGGGAGTTCAGGGATTCCCGGGAAGGCATTCAAATTTAGGTCCAGCTGATCTGTACTCAGTACAATCTTCAAGAGGGCCAACTCCAAGGCCGTCGAATTTCGAGGAAAATTGTGCTCCAATGGCTACTATAACCTCTCCAAGATTCGGGTTTTATCCAGCACAGACAGTACCTACATCTTATCCAGCACCGAATCCTGAACTTGCCTCTACTATCACTTCTAAAACCACAAAAAATCAGCAGCAGCAGAACCACCACCAGCAGCTGCTGCAGCCGCAGCCTCAGCCGCAGCCGCAACAGAATAGCAAAGTAAATCATGATGCTAAGGAACTACACATGTTTGTGTGGAGCTCAAGTGCATCACCAGTTTCCGAAGGAGGTGGGCTCCACGTCTTCGGCGGGACTGATTTTGGGGCATCAGAACAATCCGGACGGTCTGATCAGGGCGCCAAGGAGATCAGGATGTTGGTTGCTGACCACCCGCAAAATGGGGATAGCAAAAGTATATTACTTCAGTATACAAGCACAGAATTCGTAACTGCACAATTAATAAGTTAACCATTTTACACGTTTTGATGTTTTTGTCTAATTTTTTATTTTTTATTTTGAAGCCATTCCACAAGCTGGAAATTTTGCTGGCGAGGACTTTAGTTTTGCTGGGAGAGGAGAAGGAGAAGATGATCAGAGGGAAAAAGAGGGTCCCACTGGACTTAACAAACTTGGGTCCAGCTCAACTGCCGAGTTGCACCCAAAAGCAGTCGGCGCTCCAGATTCCGGTGGCAGTAAGCAGATGCCACCGGCAAGCGTTATGACCCGTCTGATATTGATCATGGTTTGGCGGAAACTTATTCGCAACCCCAACACATACTCTAGTCTCATTGGTCTCATTTGGTCTCTAATTGCTTTCCGGTTAGTTTAACCATTTTGAAATTAATCAAATTTTTATTTCTATATTATAAGTACTATGATTGATATTTTTGGTGCTAAACTATGAGTTGTTGTTGTTGTTCTTATTTTCTCATTGCAGGTGGCATGTGGAAATGCCTAAGATAATAAAACAGTCAATCTCCATACTGTCTGATGCCGGACTTGGAATGGCAATGTTCAGCTTAGGTGAGTGGTCAGAATTATTGTAATCATCAGTTAACGTTATCTTTTTTTATTAACCTTTCCCTGCTTCCTCTGTCATACAAGTACTTAAAAAAAACATTCAGTTGATAAATGGACCATTAAAGGGACATATACTCGTATTTATACACTAACATGAAGTCATACATACTAGTTCCTACAGAGTTTTTGGTTCAATTCTTAATTTTTAGAGGGTCTCTTAGTGGAATGAATATATATGTGGCACGTTTGTTACCACACCAGTTCTAAAGGTGATTTGGCCTGGTAAGGCATCAAGGATGGTAAAAGGAAATTAATGTCTTACATTGTCTAAGTTAAGGGTATGGGTGCTACAACTCACAGTTGAATGGATGGTTGGGGGTTGTGAGCAATGTTATCACAGGAAATCAAAGGGTTTTTGTCCTTGGACTATAAATAGATTGACCATCCGACATATGGGGCCGGTTTAGCATGCGGTCCAGGGTCGGTTGGTGTAGGTCGTGAATAGTAATAGATGCCGGGCCTTTTCAGCTCTTCTACTAGTGAAGGTAGCTGAATTGAGAACTCCAAAGATTTAAAATATTCAGTTTCTGTTTGGATGTACTGATTTTGTTCTTGTATATACTGTAAAAGGTCTGTTTATGGCTTTGCAACCGAAGATAATTGCTTGTGGAAATTCGGTTGCCACATTCGCCATGGCTGTTCGATTCTTGACTGGCCCTGCAGTGATGGCTGCTGCATCAATTGCTGTTGGTCTGCGTGGTACCCTCCTTCATGTTGCTATTGTCCAGGTAAAAGTTACTTCCACAATATTAACTGCAATGATATTCTAATTATATAAATAATTATTTATTGCGAATTGATTAATTAAGTTTTATCATTGATTTATACTTATTGAATAGGCTGCACTGCCACAAGGAATTGTTCCATTTGTGTTTGCCAAGGAGTACAATGTCCATCCAGCCATTCTTAGCACTGGGTAAGTAATATATTGCAAGATATGGTAGTTTAAAATATTCAACATCTTAGTAAATATTTGTGCTTTGTCAAAAAAGAGAAAAAAATAAATTCTTTCTACCATTTGTTATACAGGGTTATCTTTGGAATGTTGATAGCATTACCGATTACTCTTGTTTACTACATTCTTCTTGGACTGTGATCAGTTCTCCTCGGCGGTAGCCTAAAAGGGAGCAAAATGAAGAGGATTTTGATTACTTGCTAATTATGTGTCACCCTTGGCAGCAATATTGATTATAATTGCGCCAAAATATAGTTTCTAGTAACAGGAGAATCGATATCAGGCAGAGAAGATTTTAGTACAAAGAATTTGCCGAAAACTCCAAGTTTTTTGGAGGTGGAAGTATTTTAACTTGGTGGAAGCCTGGATATAAGGAGCGCGCACTCATTAGGAGCCAAAGTTGGTTAATTTTTTTAAGGTTTGAGATGAACAAAGAAGGCCAGCCTTACAGGGAGAGACATCAAAGAGGAAAATAAGGGCTAATAAGGCAGCTATTGATATTTAATTCTCTTCATTTCCACTATGCAGGTCTGCAATTACAAAAAGACAGAAAATTAAAGTAATTTGTGAAGATGGGGAAGAGGAGAAAAGTGTTTTCCTTTTTACTATTCTGTGCTCCGTTGTTCTTAGTGTTTGCTTTGATTGTCCGTAGATCCGGAAATTATTTGCGTCTGTCGTCTTTCTTTTTGGTTTGTAATTTATCTAGGATTATCAATTATGATCAAAAGGGAGCATTAGTCTTTCACTTGTTAATATACAAAGTTAATGTTGTATTTTTCATTAGGACAAGGACAAAAACTTGCCCCGTGTTAACGTTGCTCGTGTAACTAAAACTTCCTATCTAGAAAAACCTTAAACATGGAGGAAAAGATGCGTGAGTGAGAAGGAAGCAACACCTCTCAGCCGAGGGGGCTTTGTGCCTTTTTATTCCATGGGAACCCTTTTAGGGTCCTGTTCATGAGAAGCTGGTCTTGAGAGATTGACAGTATGTGGGGAGGAGCAGGAAAAGAGCTGAGGTCAAAAGCAGCTAACCTTACTTTTCACTGTAGCTTTTGATGCGCCCACAATCCTACCCTACCTTTTATAGCCATGTGTGAAGTCACTTTAATAGGGTGGTGGGTTGGTCAAAATTTCCAACTTTTCGATGGCATGTGATCAATCACAGTTACATCTAGTTTTCCTATCATGGTCACGAGGTTTAGCCTCAAAAGTAGCTTGTATTTATTCGATCTCATCAACTCTTAACAAAATTCTCAATCTCTTGAAGCTTTAGTATGAGCTGAAAAGAGAGGGATAACACAAGTATATGAGGTGAGATGAGAATATAGTTGGGAGCTATAAGGCACTCATAGACGTTCATGTGTTCTTCGAATGAGATATTATATATATATATATATATATATATAAAATCAGTACACGTCCTATAGTTTATGGAAACTTTATTTGAGTTTCTATATTTTGATTCTTTCTTGGGGGGAGAAAAATCCTTGCATTTGAACTCATGAATATTTTTAAGAAAATATCATTATATATTTGTTCTGAAAATATCCTTCTCAACGGTAATTATACTATTTTTATATCAAAGCTATTTCATTTAAATATATATATATAAATGGACTAAAATTTTTAAAAAAATCCAAGTATAATAACTCAAATATAAATATTAATTAGTAAAGTGAAGGCACTAATTTGTTGCTATCTCTTCTTCAAATTATCTGTTATTTTAATGAATTAGCTACTATGTTGTGTGTCAAGAAAATCATTTGCTCCCTATGTTTCAATTTTGATTAACTAAACTTAATTTGCAGATTATGTTTTTAATTTGGAAGGATTGGACCAAGTTTGAGTCCCATTGAACACAATTAACTAAAAATAGAACACAAATGCGACTTGACTTTCGCCACGTACACACATATATATAGAGATAACTTAAAAACAATTATCTAGCTTGCTTAATGATCTCATCTACATAAAAAGGAAGTGCCATCTTTACATAATAAATTAAGACGATAAAAAAATGATTTATTGAATTGCTTAGTAAATATATGGCAACGAAGATTCGGATCATGGAAATTAATATGAAATAAACTCATTTTGATCTTTAATTTCATGCATGAGCTTTCAACTCAAATGTGAATGACGAATGAATGCTCAAATATTTAATGACACTCAATTCTGCAGGACATCGACGAGGAACTTAATTTTGAATCCCAACCCTACTCCTTCCATCTAAAGAAAGTTGTTTTTTTTAAAATTTTTCAGTATATATGTAATATTAGAAAAATTAGTTAATAAAAAATATTTTTTAGTAAAAAAAAAATTTGATTTTATTTTGAATGAAAAAAAAATTTCTAAATAAATAAAAAATATCTTCTTATTTATTAATTATATTAAATTTAGTCTTCAATTTTTGATTGCTATATATTTTGTTTTGAATTTGTTTTTTCAATTTCTTTACTTAAATTTTGATTTCTGTATAACTTTAGTCTTTATTGTTTTGATTTTTATTTATTTTTTTCTTATTATTTTTTTTAAAAAAACTTATCTATGAATTTTGGTCTCTATATTTTTATTGCTATTTATTTTATTTGAAATAATTTATTAAATTAATTTTTTTAATTTTATTATCTTTCAACTTTAATTTTTATCTATTAGATTTGGTCTTTATTTTTTTTATTACTATTTGTTTTGTTTAAAATAATTTATAAAATTTAAATTTTTTTCAATTCCATTATCTTTTTAACTTTTTAATCTGTAAAATTTCATCTTCATTCTTGTGATAAACTTGAAAAAAATTAAACATTTAAAAGTTATTTTTCAACTTATTTTTTATAATATAGTAAAATATTGAAAAATATTTTTCATCTTATTTTTTTTATCCTATCAAATATTAAAAAATAATTTATTTTTTAGAAACCCATGTAAATTACTTGAAAAAAAAATCCAACAATCCGGCCCAAACTTTCATGTTTGGGGTGAAAAGACTATGCTTCTGAGCTAGAAAACGATTAATGACGGCATGAACATGCAAAACAAGTTCTTTTTTTACAAATTACATGGATATTTCAATAATAAAGTCAGTGAGATTGCAAAAATTTAGAGTCATGAGAGGCAGAATGTAGAGGTTATCGAAAAAAATACAAGAGTGATTAAAGGTTAACAATAAAAAAAGATGGAGATATCTGGAGATCGAAAACTCTTATCTGAGAACTTACAGACGTTTAAATAGTCACAAGTCACGCCAATTTGCATAGCAGCAAGAAAAGAAGGTGAAAGATATGATCACACCTATTATTATGGGCTATCATTTAGAATTATAGCCCATAATAGTTGGTGGTTTACCGTTAAGTTGAAATGATCGATAAAGTCACAAGTTCTATCCACCGGACATGCTCTGCATCATTCCGCGAATCCCTTTATAAAAAGAGGATGCAAATTGCATTCGATGAGAAGTACAGATAGTACAGGAGCGTAGGTGGGAGCTCGTGGTGCATTTCAGACAGCTAAGTATTAATCGAGAGCATCTCGTCCAAGCCAAACATTGCAATTATATATGGCAGCAAGAGGTTTAAGGAAAATACTAAGAAATTAAGATTATTTCCAAAGTTGGTAATGAACTGAGATGTTGAAGATGGATTGTTGGCCTGAATGATTTCTAGAAATCACAATCACTTGCAAAACAATTCTCTTGTTAAATTTAGATGGCCACCCTTCTACGCTAAAGTTAGCAAGGTTGTGAGAGTAATGGGTCCTTAGAAACTGCGCAGTACTGTTTGTGTATGCAGGAATATAATCAAGAAGTATGGGATTAGAATTTTCCTTACCTCATGGTTTACAGGCATGCATATTTATACCCATGAGTCACACGAGCTTGCATGGATATATATAAGGATAGATTTTGTATCGTGTTCGGTGTCTTAATCTTGGTGTTTTGAGTATAAATTCTAAATTTGTTACATGTATGTAACTGATCTATATGATCAAGTTATAGGAATTTCCATGAAAAGCACTTCATTTTGTTTTATCACAATAAGAAGAACTTCTGATTTATGAGAGACGCCATCTCCTTCTCATGCATGATCACTATAATTCTTAACTGGTGGTAAAGATTTTAAAGTCAGTGCATACTTGACAAAATCCAACCCGTATTTCCATCCCCTTAATTCTGCCTTTGGATGCAATTCTTGGATGGAGCCTACCGTGAAGGGATTCGGCATCTTGAACAAATTGATTAATTGTGATGCATTTAAAATGATCGTTGATTGCTCCACAAAAAACCCAGCTAATCCAACCAAAAGTTGACATCTAGCACCAACATTCTCATCGATCAAGCAAACCATTTGTTAAGCAATTGCCAACCTCAAGAATTTTTTTTTTATGGTCTGTAGCTTTAGAAGGGAACATCCTCTCCACAATGCTGGTTTTGGAGCTCTAGCTAGCCTCGCAGACTCACCACCCTAAGTTCCATGATAACGAGACTCAATTAGCTAGCCCACCCCCACGCAACAGAGTGGAGATCTTATCTTATTCGTTTAATTATCAATCAATTAACGTTGGATTTTGAAGACAAGCAATTGAAGAGGGCAAGACCACCATGCCACGCCATAGCTAGGAAGCGGTGGCTCTTGGCGCGGTGAGACGAGTCACCGTGGCTAGTACGGCCTCGCGCGGGATTGTAGGAAGATTGCAACAAACGGGGTTGTCATCCCCATGGTAGTGAACTGTACCTCATAGCTAGCTGCTGAAATTTCTCGCTGAAATCTGAGCCAGTCGTCTACAAGAGGTGGACCACACCTAGCAAGGTGATGAATTGGTAGTCGTGGATGGCATTAAAATTCAATGGATTGCTTTTACGTTTTAACCAATAGACAATAGCCAGAGTCAAAACTTAACCTGAATTTAAGTGCTCTATCTCTAAAAAGGATCCGGCTTGTCACATTCATTTCAAGAAAGATTGCGCGGAGAGGGTTCTTGATTGCCAAGCCCAAAATGTGTTGTAATGTTACCGCTTCACTAGACTATCCGCAAGAGGACAACAAAAAAGAAAAAGGAAGGCTCTATTTATATTTAGGAGTTATGAATGGATATAGTAATGTTGTACTGTCCTTCTTCTTAGCATCATATCTTTTTAAGAAGATTATATTTCACTAATATATTATTTTTAATGATAAAAAATTATTAAAAGAAAAAAAAGGCTATAAATGAGTGATTAAGATAGGAAGTAAATTTAAATTCGAAGACTTTAATCATTACATTTTATTTTAATTAAAACCTCAATATTAAGGATAAATGATTATTTATGACAGCCTCCTTTAAAACACTCAATAAATTATAGAATAAATATGTTAAATAATTTTAAATTAATAATTTAAACTATTATCTAAGATCTTAAGATATGATTTATATTATTTTCTTATACACTTTTTCAAGTGAAAGCCTTCGGGTTTAAAACTTGCACAGACTCACATTACCTTGTGCTTAATTTTTATTAAATAAATAGAGATGGTGAGATTCAAACTCGTGACCGTTTGGTCATCAAGACTCTGATATCATGTCAAATAACCTTTTTACTCAAAAGCTTAAATTGTTAGGTGAGATCTTAAAATATAATTTATATTATTTTTTAATACATCACCTCAAGTGAAAACTTTTTGGACTTGAAACTTGCAAATGCTCATATTATCCTGTGCTTTATTTTTATCAAATAAATATGGATAGTGAGATTCAAACTCGTGACCACTTTGTCATTAAGACTCTAATATCATGTTAAAAAATCATTTCAACTCAATAGTTTAAGCTAGTAGGTGAGGTTCTAATATATTATTTATATTATTCTATAATAAAAATAGATAATTAACCTATCTTTATATAACATTCTAGGTTAGTTTCAATATGTTTTTACATATTTAACTGCAATCAAGACATATAACCCAAATTAACAGAGATTTATGTGTAAAATGTCCATGATTACAAATTTATTCTTAAGAATCAAGCTACCTTCTCTGCAGCATTCTAAAAACGTAATACAAACATGGGATTAATTTGATTTATTTTTTTGCCTATTTAAAAGAGACAAGACAAGTACTTTTATTTAATCCATACAAAGCTTAACTATATCAAAGGACGAACAGTCCATTCTGGAAATTATTTAATCCAAACAGAATATAATTAAACCAAAGAAAGAATAGTCCAGTCTGAGAATTATACTAATAGAGTGTAATTATATTTCGATAAATCTGGATCTAAATATGATCGTAGGATTCAGTTAAATTTAACGCCATGATAGATGCAATTAAGAATCATATTATAGAAAATTAATTAAAAATATAAAAACAAACTAATTGAATTTTTCCCCGAGTTTTAAAGATATTTAGAATTTTACAAGCAGGTATAAATTTTCCACTTGTACACTGCTTAATTTCTCTGGAAGGACCCTCGATCAAAAAAAGTAGATAGAACACAGCCCAATTCTAATTGCAAAAGGTCTCTAGCTAGCGAGCCCATGGCTTCATCGTGTAGAAGAGATTCGAGCCTAGGTACGTGGCGCCTGATCCAGTTCCATTTCGTTAGGCAACTTTCATGGACCACAAGGCACCAATATCCCTAGCGATTTCCAGCTTTTGCCTCTGCATAATTGCAGCTCACATTTCCTTTTCTTTTGGTCAACTTTCCACTGGTCTCACTACTCAGGGAACTGCGACTTTCGTCAGAGAGACTTTAATATATACCTTTAAGTTTCAAGAAACAATAAAAGAGACCTGACATGCTAAAGCAATCTAGGTATCAATCATGCACAAAGCAACATGACAGCCGAACTTCATGATAATAATAATAATAAAATAAAATAAAATAAAATAAAAAAATTGACAAATCGAATTCAAGTCACGACTGTCATCTAATTAATTTACGCAAAGAAACACCCTCATACAAACAAATTAAAGTCAAGTCAGCACTACTACTTACTGGGATCAGAAGTATGATTGATCCCGATACAATGTGCTCTCAATAATATTACGACATGGAAGAACTTATTAGGTTTCGAGTCATTTCTTGCCGTATAAACTATACTCACCTTGATAATCTTTCTAGTATAAAATTTAAAGAAAAGGGTTCTTTTCTGCTGTCCTTCCTTGTTAAATATGCACGTCTCCATCTACTTGTTTTCTTCCAATTCCCAAAATTCGATCTGCTATCTATGAATATTCTCGAGTAGATCATAATCTCTTGATTTGCTTGTCTTGGATCTTTTTTATGCGATGTGCCCATGAGATAATAGTACTTGCCCTCTCTTCACTGACCAGATTTCATTAATATTTCGAAGTAATTACATCTGATATCTTCTTATTTATTATTTTTATTAAAGAGACCTAAACATGATAAATGCTTCCACTTCATCCCAAAGGGAAGAATTTCCATGATCGTGGAGGTATGCATATCAAATTGAAGGGTCGGTGACCATCTGATCTTTATCAAGCGGACCACATTTCACATGGTCAAATAAATATGATACGACAAACTTATAACTTACGTCCATTGAAATGAATTGATCTTGCGTGGCACCACATGACATAGACAGCTAGTTATCATCATCGTACAGGTTATGCACACGTAGCCCAAGCAATAAACGTGGGTCCATTCTCATGTGGATGCCCAGACCTTAGTCATGTGCTGTCAGGGTCTTGAAATAGTGATTGAAGCCAAATATAAGTGCATACAAGGTGGGTGTATTATTGCAAGTTAGGGCTTAGGGGGTGAGAGAAAGGGAAAGGTTGGAGAGGATAGGATCCAACTAAGGTTAGGTGCTCGTGAGAATGAAGTATGGCTAAGAACTTTCCAAGTTACTTATCTAGTCTTTTCCTTTGAAAAACAAGGACATGGACCCAATTTATATTTGAGATCTCTATATGCTCTGATTGGGGTCCTAATTTTACTCAGAGTCTTTACCTAGCAAGAATCTGCGTGGATGACATATATGTGAAGACTGAAAAATATGTCCCCACAGTTGCTTGGAACTTGAATCTGGAAAAATCCAATTATTCTTTAAATTTTAGCGATTGTTGGTGGAATATGACTGCTCTTAAGTTTACAGGGAAAACCTTTTGCTATCTAGCTGGTAGCTAGAAGGCTCCATAACTGTCAGTCCCATACTGTAGTTGGATGAGGGGTTGGATGACACTATTTTCTTACCTGAAACCCTATCTGTAAAGGGTGTTGTTTCTTTAATTATATATATATATAAAGGGTGTTGTTTCTTTAATTATATATATATATATATATATATATATATATATATTTCATGCATGGCTGAGAAAAAATTGAGTAATCCAATCAATATATAGGTTAAAATTATCTAAAACCCACCCTTTGATGACTGGGAAGGAAACAAGGGGAAGGAGCTGGTAGTTGTTAGATTTTGTTTATCTCGTCCACGTTCGACCTCTCAGCAACTATACAAACGTTATCGTCAATTTATATATACAGAACTCCAGGCTTAATTAAGATCCTAGAATAAAAAATATTAATTAAACGTATTTGCATAGTTATTGCATTTTTTCTGTCTTAAACAGCCAAGTTCAGTAGTGACAGCTTTCGCAAATATCAATTGTATTTTAAAATGGTGTTTTGAATATTATAAAAAACTTTATATATAATTTAAAATAATTAGTTAACATTTGAAAATATCTATGCATAATTTAGAACATTGTATTATATTAGTTTGACAATAAAGAAGTGAATCGCTGAAAAAAAGACATGTTATACATCTTAGTGTTGACTGATGCTATTAGTGGTGGCGGTGGAAGTGATATGTAGTGTGATAGAGAGAAATAAATGGAATTAGGTTAAATTTCAATAAAAAAAATAATTTATTGAAATACTAAAATTTCATAAATTGATTTATATTTTGAATTATTTTTTATTATACATTTTTTTTTTTACATTATCTTGTCTATCTTATTCAAATATAAGTGTATGTATGTGTGCATTTATAATTTGAGTTGTTTTTTAATTTACACCAAATCTATTTTACATTATCACGTCTATCTTATTCAAATATATGTATGTGTATATGTGTGTAATTTGACTAACTATCTATATAGATTTTTTTATCATGAAAAAAGATATCATTATAAATAAAATCTTATATTTGAATTGCTTCTTATATTTTTTTGAAGATGTTTTCTACGATCAATGCATATTCATTTAAATTTTTTAATTGCATTTGACTTTTGAAAAAAAAATTATATAGATTTTTCTAAAATGGATTGATCCGATATCAGAAGTATTTTTCTTGTATTATGTTTAACAAAAAATGCAACACATGCATCTTACATTTATTTGATCGAACAAAAATAACTGCTATAAATATATTATATAGATTTTTTATTCGGAGTTTAATTTCTTGTTCAAAAAATATATCTTATTATTTTGTTATATACAATCAAATCCAAAAAAAGAACCTTGAATATACATGTATGGATTAACTGTGACAAGATTATTATTATCAATGATTAAATAAAAAAAACGATATTGAAATTCTTCAGAAATTAATTTCTCTTATTATTTATTTTTGAAGGAATCATAATAAATATACTAGAATCAACCAATCAGTCATTATCAGGTGTCATTTAGAAGAAAAACTATGCACAACAAATTCATTTAATCGAATGTGGTACCTGATATTCGACGCCCGAAGTAGAGTGTATAAAATTTTATTTTCCTTTTCAGTGCATCCATGGAATCAAAATTAAGTTACGCCTTAGTGATCAAAGAAAGAAAAAAGAAATAAAAAATTAGTTATTCAATAGTGTGAACGGAAAACTTGTTTCAGGTGAAGATTTTGAGCGGTGATGGCAATTACTCTCTCGTATTTCTTTCTTGTTTCTTTTTCTATCTGTTTCTATCGTTGAGGAATTAAATCTGGTGCAAGTGGAGGGTTGGGCGAAAGAAATTCAAGCCGTGGTTGAAATAAGAATAAATATATGCAAACAAAAACTAATCAAGACCTTGAGATTGAAGGAGGGAAACGTCATAATCGTTGTAGGGTAAACTGCAGACACAAGCTGGGGGACCAGACCAACAGTGGCTGGGACCATTAAGTGGTGAATTGAGACCTTTGAGAGAGACAGTACAAGAGAATGGTTTCTTTTACAAATCATGCAATGACAATACAACAGCTATACATCATTCTTTTTGGGGATGCATCTTGTCAAAGACCCCATTTCCCCTCTAATCGCACCACCCTCTTTTGAGCTTTCTGAGTTCAGCCTTATCATGCAGCCTTTTGGTTTCCAGGACTTGAACTTCGAAGAGAAATTTGGATAGAGCCCTTGTAATTGTGGGGGCTTTCTGGGTTTGATGTTTAGTGAATTTTGACCGGTATATGGATTCTTGATGGGTTTGATGTTTAGTTCATTTGTCCCTTGTGTGAATGGGTTCAAGAATTCTGTTTCCCGAGACGGCCCCAATGGCCCAACATCATCATGACATGCCAGAACTCATGTGGCAATGTCGTACGAGCCTCTCGGTTCTTGCAGCAGATAACTTCAGTTTACCTCTCAAAATTCCAACCCACTCAAAATTCCGTGATAAGCCAAAAGAAAGTAAAATATGTAAAAGGCAGCATCGTTCTCCGTGTCTGCTATATAGTAAATGGGGCTCCATGGGAGAGATTGGAGCATCTAGAGGCATGAGCTAATTATAAAAGGGGTTACCAGTTTTGATTTAACTTTTAGTACTGGTTAGGTTAAAAATCATGGTAGCGTGAGCCATGGGAGAGGAGGTATGAGAGAGTGTGGTTGGGCTAATTTGAAGGGCCAATGATCTGTGGCTGCTAAAACGAAGACTGAACCATCATGTTTGATTTGAAATAGCACCGAGTATCCTTCTTCCTTTCTGTTGGCTCAGAGGTCAGAAATAGTACCGAGTAGTGGTTCCCGCTAAAGATCATGACCAATTAAGCAAGGAGGAGGTCTTTTAATGTTTGCCCACCGCAAAAGAATAAGAAAACAAGCAGCCCAAGGAAGTGGAAAGCCCTGTCGAGCTGCTATTATAGCCCATGACATTCTGCAGAAGTTACTGCGGCCTCGGCCCATACAAATAAAAACTACGTGGCATCTATCTTGAACCAAGACTAAAAACTACAAGGCTTTTACTTAGCCAGCTTCTGGACAGATGGTTGCTCTGGGAAGATCAAACCGTACAAGAGCCCATTCTGTTGTGGGTATTTTAGATGACAAATGGACCCTTACTTCATAACTAGCAGCAAACCCTCCCCTCTGATTTCATAAGGCTATGCTCCCATAATCCATACCACCAGGGCTAACGGTTCAGAGACGGCGAGTTCTGAGGTCTGAATAACTGGCACTGCAGATTACACAGTTCTCATGGCTCCCGAAAAATATTTGTCAGAATAGCTAAGCTATCAATCTCCAAATAAAGATTTCGGTCTTCTTTCTGTGTATAAATTTATTTTCTTGATTAATCCAACACCGAATTTCCTAAAAAATAAGAGAAATAACATCATCTTCTTCACAACATGACTGGGGAAAACAATATATTGCATATTTAGCCATCTTAATTATAAAGGACCCGTTTCATGTTTTTTTTGTTTTTATAAAAAAAAAAATTCATATTTTTTTTTTTACAAAATAAGTGAAAAATATTTTTTATACTGATTTAATTAAATTAAGAAATGTATAAAAAATATCGCAAGTGGTGTGTTGGCTCCAATATTAAAGCCAACATAATAGTTATGAGCCACCTCGTTGGAACTTGGAAGCCATCAACTGAAAGAGATGGACTCAAATCAGAATTGATTCCCACCATAATGAGTTTGGTCGGGGCTTACGTGAGCCCAATGTTCACATGATGTGGGCTCGGGCTCGGTTTCAAAGGACCTAACCCTCTCTTCTTCATGTCTCGGGTGATTCCGCGTCTAATACTAACATAGCTCCTCGCCA
>Ga0325403_1000565_pt1 | contig 26893 bp, 19 predicted proteins | sample PopdelMetagenome_19_FD_205665 | JGI IMG/M metagenome (GOLD analysis project Ga0325403, IMG submission 205665) | Populus deltoides microbial communities from Bellville, Georgia, United States - Xylem-PdKOR-R4 | ecosystem: Host-associated > Plants > Phyllosphere > Stem > Wood/Secondary xylem... | reverse complement strand
TCTAGATAAGTCTTGCACACCTTCATTTCTAAAAAAGTATATCTTCATAAAAATAACTTTAGACAACTAAGAAGTTTCACAGATCCATGAGAACATGTCCAAAATATACATAGCAACCTGGATTTAATCATCCAAGACGGTGATGTTATATTAAAAATCCTCCCCATAACTTTTAAAGGGTCAACACGAGTCTGGTATAGCAACCTAAAGCTAGGTTATATCATGGATTTTAATGACCTCTGCTTTAAATTTGTGTTATGATTTAGCACTAGTATACACGTTAAGAGGAGCTCCATAAAACTCTTTTACATTACTCAATCAAGAAAGGATTCCACTAGGGTTTATATGAAGAGGTTCAATGAAAAAATGCTCAATGTATAGGAATGGATTAAGCTGGTAGCCTCTAAGGTTTTAATGAGTGGACTTAGGGAACATTCTTTATGAAAGGACTTGTATACCCTACCAAACAGAATCTTATTAAAGTTGAAACAAGTTATGGAGAATCATAAATGGGTAAAAGAACTAGTATGTTAAGAGATGAGCTTCCCTATTTCTACCAAAAAGTTCAGGATGAGAAACCTTTCAAATAGAATTGATCCCTCGGTAAAAAGAATAATTCCATGAAATTTTAAAAAAGGTCAATGAAGAAACATATACAATACCCTAAGAGAAGATATACAACTCCCTTGAATGCCTACAACTCCCTTGAATGCCACCCTCATAAAAATCTTTACAACCATCAAGAGGAAAGATTTTGTTCAATATCCACCCTTTATGGTATCGCCTCCACGTACACACCTTTAAAATGTTTTATTTATTCTACAAGGATAAAAGGCATGACCTAGAAGACTACTTTACACTGGATAAAGAGATTGAGAGGCTAATAGCCAAGGGTTATCTGAAGCAGTTTGTTGAGAGGTATGTCCATATACAATGAGAAAAAAAAAGTTCAACCAACTTATTCAAGCCCTGTTTGAGATCAATGTGATTTTAGAATGGACTTTAGGAGGGAAAGACACTTCTAATGGGAAAACAAAGTATGGAAAATAGACAATGATTCTTCAATAGGACCTATGGCATGAAGCTATAACTTTCACTCTAAAAGACAGAGAATGAGTGACTTACCCCAAGAGGATACATTGGTAATTTTCATAATTTTAATCAATCGTAGAGTCCACATGGTGTTGGTAGATGTCCTAGATGGGGATATATTCCTCAATGATGACTCATGTAAAGACCTTTTTGGTTAGGATTAAGGGTCAGAAGTGTTAGAGAAGGTTGCTCTAGAGATCCCAATCATATTTGACACTTACCTTAAGTGCTTTACTCTTTAATAAACTTTTATAACAATAGATATAACTTTGGCCTAGAACGCCATAATAGGAAGGCATATCTTATATAAGATCAATGTAACCATCAACATCTGGCATTTGGTCTTGAAATTACCTACTCTAAATGGGGTGGCTATTGTAAGAGAACACTAAAAGAACTTTAGGCATTGTGTTTCTATATGTTTGGAAGGTAAAAAATCTTTGGTTTTGGACCAATTAGGGTCCTTCAAAGAAAAGATGAAGATCAGGTTTGAGGCCATAAAGCAGCTGAAAGAAGTAATTTTAGTGTAAGAGAAGGGAGTTGTCACTAAGATAAACTCAATATTGGAACCAATTCAATAGCAATTATTGACAGATTCCCTTTTCACCCTTAAGTTTGATTTTGCTTTCAACACTTCAGACATGTCAAGGATCAGTCCGAACATAGTTACTAACAAACTTCAAGTCAATCCAACTTTTTCTCTTGTCCAATAAAAGAAGAGAAAATTTAGAGAGTAAAAGTAGCATGCAATAATTATATAAGTGGATAAACTGTTGATTATTGGTTTTATTCATGAGGTCATATATTCGGACTAGCTGGCTAATATGATCATGGTAAAAAAATTAGAAATGGATTATATGTGTGGATTTCACCAACCTAAACAAAGCATGTCCAAATGATAACTTTTGGCTTCTTCCTTAGCAGCAATGAGTTTATCCCTTAGAATATCTTTGGATGCCCTCATCTCAATTATCCCCTACTTCATAGCATCCATTTCATTATAAGTCAGTTAAAGCTCATTTTTAGTGGAGCATAACTGAAGAAGAACACCTTATATGTTGTCCTTCAGTTATGTATAGGCTATCTTGAGGTCTCTCAACTCATCCTCTACTATAACCTTCTCATCCATTAGCCTTTAAAAGGCAGTTTGGTTTGTCTTATGCTTAGCAATGGCCTCCCTAATCTAGACCCTCTCAACCATCCAGCACCTCTTAGAATGAATGCATATCATGAAATTCTATCAAGAAAAAATAATTGTTAGAAACAATAGTCATAAAACTAAAATAATAAGGTTAGACAAGAAAGTTTATTACATTAAAAATTATTTTTCCAAACAGGGCCAGATGGCGATTATAACTATCATCAGACCATTTGGATATCTAAAGGAATGGTCAGAACCCTCTACAGGTGCTTCGCCACCTCTAGGTCTTTCTTCCTACAGTCAAATCTCCTACCAATGACAACTTTTATGGCCTGTATTTCCTCCTTAATCAAGGTGGGGAAAGTAAAGGGGGTTCGACTGAGGACAATGCCAATAAAAATATCGTTAAACCCAGGTTGTCCAACCACTAAGAAAGCACCCTAAATAGAAATCTCAGTAGCTGAAGAGGTCTCTATTGTTAAGAATAGGGCTAGAGGCATCAATAGTGGGATGGCATGATAGGTCTCTACAACTAAGGTTATAACATCATACTACACAGAGGTGGAGACTTTTTTTCTTTTAAAGTTAGCAACATCACCCACAATCTCTTAAAGAGGGTTCAACTTTATTTGACCCCCAACTAGGGGAGAATGACTTCCTCTACCCTCTATTTCTATAGGAGTAGTTGCTCCTGCTATTTTTTCCTCATGAACAATGTCCTTAAGAATAATAAACTAATGTATATTGATAAGTTTGTGTTCCATCTTTACTCTAGTCCTAGCTCCACTCAAGTCAAGAGAAGAAGACACCCTCCTTGATGTAAGCAAGCTCTTCTTTATAGACCTTGTTGAAGGTTCTCATTCTCCTTTAACTATTAACCTTGCATGGAAACAAAGTAAAAAATGAATGCTTAGATACATAGAAATAAGGGATAAAGAGGTTGCATACTTTACAATATGATCTGGTAATGCCTTTTGGTCATCTTATTAATGTCATACTCAATTGAGGTTGAGCCTAACAACACATGTTTTTTTCTCATATGAGCTCAAATAAGGCATACTGTTCATTTTAAGGGGAGAAACTCTCTAATAGTTATCATAACCTCAAATTTCTTACATCTCATCTCTAAGGCTAACTGTCTCTTTATATCTCATTATCAACTGCCTTCTCTTCCACTTTTTGACATGTGTAGGCTTGCCCTATAAGGTCCCTTTCATAAATCCAGCGGGTATATTGGTGAAGGTAAAAGAACTAGCACCCATCATTGTCGTCATCAGTACTAGCAATCAAATGGTAAAAAGTCCTAAAGATGTTTACTATAGGCTCAATTCCAATGTGCCTAAGGAAATTGTCAAATGTAGACAAAGTTACCCATCCATTGGGATCCAGTTGCTCTAGACCCAACCTATAATACCAATAAAACTTCCATCACAAACCCTTAAAAAGGGAAGTTATACTCCAATTCATACATACATATCAGGGTACTATTTTCAAAGTGCCCCCAGATAGAGTCCAAGGTCGGTTGGCTAATTCTTTCATCCTTGGAAGTCCTTGCGTTATAGTAATGTCCTGGTACATTACAATAAAATTGACTAATTAAGGAAGAGCTTGTCTGTTTGGTACCATAAATGGTCTCATCATCAATCTTACAAGTTAGTCTAATGAAAAAAGGATAAGGCTTGAACCTTTCATCTAATAGGAAATGAATACCAATTCGATGACCTCAAACCCTTAAGGGTTGAAAACTTTTCTCACTCTACATGTTCAAGTTTTATTACCCTTTTCGAAGCTATAAGTTTTTAATTTTTATGGGTTACGTAGTATGGAACCTTCTATAAGAATATATGATAAATTCTTGATAATTTAAAAGCTGCATGATTTGACTCAACTAGTCTCAAACAATAGATTACCTTAAACCCACACGGGTTGCTCAATCTATATGTTCAAGTCCTTCTATCTTTTCAAAGCTGTGAAATTTAAATTTTTTATGAGCTGTGTAATGTGGGACCTTCTATTAAAATATATAATGAATCCTTGATAATTTAAAAACTAGCATAATCTTACTTAACTAGTCCAACAAATACTCCAAGTTAGTACTAATAATGAATGGCACAAAGGAACTAGCAAACACTCTAAGTTTTGTGTGTGTATACAGTATGTAGATGAGAAGCATATTTATGTGATTGAATTTCACTCTCTTTATATTTTTTTTAAAAATATTTGTAAAATAACATAGTTTGAAAAATAATTGGCAAATTAGCATAATTTATACATGTTGCCATTCACAATCATGATTTTGAAACGCAATAACTTAAAATGTCACTATTCTAAGTCACAACATGTCATGCAATTTAACTTGCAACTCTATTCTCTCTCTAAACTCCAACCATCTACATTGTCTCTCTTTAAAAAAAACAGTCAAAATTGTTGCCCATAATCTTAGAACACACCAAAAAATCACTCTCCCCATCTCCAAGCCTTCATTCACCATGTTTGGCATCAGAATCGCCGCCTAAAGCAATGCCACCACTTCCTAAGGCATGTGCATTAGACGGCAACCACTCCCCAGTTAAAAAAAGATAAGTAAACAACCTATATTTGTATTAATTTGGTGTGTTTCATTGTTAATTTATGTTTAATTTGTGTTTGCTTGAAATTAGGATTTAGTTTGTTTGAAATTCGGGTTTGATTGAATTGTGTTAAATTAGCTATGAATTTATACCCTAATTGAAATTGAGAAATTTGATTAAATTTTATTAAATTAATTATGCATTTAGGGTTGATTTCATGCAATTGAGCATGAAAACAAAAAACATGAAATAGTTTAAATTGTTATTAGTTTGGTTTGCATTGATTTTTTATATAAGTTGCTGAAAATAAGGATTTTGATTGAATTGTGTTACATTAGCTATGGATTTATGAAATTAGGATTGATTTCATGTAATTAAGAATGAAAATATTACAAATTACGTTGAATTTTTATCAATTATGCTTTATGTTGATTTGCAGCTAAGTTCTTGAAATTGAGGATTTTGATTGATTTATGTTAATTAGCTATGAATTTATACAATTAGGGTTGATTTCATACAAATGAACATGTAAGCAACATGTTAGGTTGAGAAATGCCTTACTAGGAAAACATGTCATGCTCGCCAATATATATTTCTCAATATATTTATAATGTACTTTGTTATAGCTATATATCTATTATTTTTAATTTTTTTTGTTTATTAAGGTTTTTTATTTATTTATAATATTATACTTGTTGAATATTACATTATATAGGTACATTTATATAGGATGCCTTGTACGCAAGGTTGTGGATCTTTTTTTATGAGGAGCATCAACTCTCAGATGCTAACTTGCTTAGTACACCTGATTTATTTGTTGGAGAGGTAAAGTCATGGTACTTGGTTATTAGGTTCGCTAATACTTTTGTTTTATGAATGCAGGACAAACACAAATCAGAGAACGCATTTATTAGTAATGTAAGTATATTTAACTTGTTATGTAATGTGATTAGTAACTTCAATTTAACACTTTTGTTACTTTATATTCAATGTACTTATGTTTTAAATTATCTATGAATATGACATGTTGTATTGTAGGATGAGGTTAAGATGGATTATCGAATACATAAGATGATGAAACTACATGATCGGGTTAAGCCATTTATGTTCCAGATATATTTTTTATACATTAGTTATTTTGAACACTTCAAGCTTGATCATAGCTTGATCTATGCATAGACTGAGTGATAGAGACATGGGATGCACACATTCCACCTCAAGAATAGGGAGATGACACCCATATTTTAAGACGTGGCTATTTTGCTTAGACATTCCATCAATGAATGGGTAGTCACAATCAAGGAGTATGTGATCAGGTTGTGCTATATGAGCATGCATTTGGAGTGGCACCCCATTTTTGTAAATTGAAGAGTGGTAGTATACACCTTAAAAGGTTTAAGAAGATAGTTGTCACACCACCAAATGAAGCTGCGACAAAGTTTTATACAAATATTTATTATATTATTATTTTAATTTGTGATTTGTAATGTTAGGTTATGTGGGATTAAAATGTTTGATAATAATCTCATACATGTGTTGTCATTTTATCAGAGCAAGCTAGATAAATTGCAACCTTTCTAAGTATGTGTTTAGTAATTCATTTGTATTCAACTTAACTTTTACCTATTTAGTCTTTTTATATGTTTGACACTTGTGTTTTAAATTATGTGGGCTCTGTATGAAGATGAAAAACTACCAATTACACTTGTATTTTGCACTAGTTGGATGGACATATAAACAATTATGGTTTTGTTAGTGTTTTTAAATGGATGAGATATATTACCTTGATCAGGTAATATGACAGTTCGACTATGAAAGGTAAGTAGGAACAAGATATTTACTAAGATGCATCATGTGATTACAAAGGATGAATATATGATTTGGTATATGGATATAACATGTCAGGTCATCACACCATATCCCGAGCAAGTTCCTCTACTAGAAGACTTGCAATATGAGCAACATGTATATCAAATTCAAAAGACCGTAAGTGATCATAACTTTTTAGAATTAATATATGTTGAATGATGTGTTTTATTTGTAAAACCTTTAATGTATAAATTTAATGAATTTTAGGTTGTCTTTTTATTATGAAAGTGATACGAACTAAGTCAGGTCCAAATTTAGCCTTAAAATGTTTGTTAACCAGTTTGACAACATCAGACATATCTTTTAAATCGTACATCGGATCAAGATGAAATTTTACAAGGAGATACTGGACATATAAAAATATGTTTTGGTAAGCTTTCAGGTCAAATGAAGTCTGATGACATATTATTTTAAAAGGTTGAAGTTATTAAATGAATCTTGTCAAATCTGTCAAACTAGACCTCCATGTACTGTTTCGAAACTATCTGGAGCTACAGGTTGCATTTTGTTGCGATTAAAGTTGGGATGGAAACTAGATATCTCAAGCTTTCCAACCATATATTATAGGCCTAATAATTCATCCAGAAAAAAAAAACGATGTGTTTGAAGTCAAGACTAAAATCCGCCAAGAATGTGTGGAAATTGGAGATTCAGGCTACATAGAGAAATTTTAGCATGAAAACTTTATTTTTATTATCTTATTTTATCTATTTATTTTTGAATAATTATTTTTAATTTGGGTTTGTTCTGATCTATTAGACATTGTTTAGGGGTTTATTTCATTATTGAACTCATGCTAGTTAATTATTAGTTTAAGCCCATTAAATTGCACCAAAAAAGGTTTATTGGGGTTAGTTAGAGGAGATCATATTATTTTTGTGAGCTGCAAATTTAGACAGCAAGTGGAAGAATAAACGTGATTTTTTCTTTTGTTTGTTTGTGGCAAAACAACTTTTCTTTTCAAGGAAAAAGATCGTATACTAACTTATCAAAGATTAACTGGCTCAGTGGCATTATTCACATACTTAGAGTTCTTAGATACAAGATTATCTTTGGGATGAAGTCTTTTTCCAATACATTTGGTTTTTAGGTACAGGGTTACCTTTAAGTCAAGGTTATATCAAACCTGATTGTTGGTTTTCTGGGTTGTTATCTATTTTGTTAGGGGTTACTTGACCATGTGATCAAAAGGTTCGCATCAAAAAAGGTCAAGAGGTTGTCTTTATACTTTGTAATCTTGATGAAGAAGGATGAGGATACATATATGCATCTCGTTAGCTCATTACTTATCGCACTGCACTTGCAAACGTGGGAGAGATTAACTCATGATGATATCATGGTTAAGGATGAAGCCACCTAGGCTTCTACAGTTGTGCTATTAACAAACCCAGCCCATCCATTATACGACATACGATATTTTGTTTTGTTGTTTTGTAATTGAGTTTTATGTTGTGTTGTTTTATTAATTATGAGTTTGCAATTAATTTTAATATTTTTAGTATATTTATAATATTGTTTTTGATTGGTTAAGTTGAGATTTGGATTTTTTCCAGATATAATGTGGAGAACTAGAATATTTGAAGTACTAGAATTGAAAATCAAAATCTTACGAACAAAGATAACATGATTGTTTATTGAGATTATTGAATTTTTGGATTTGCAAGTGTCATGAACCAAATATTTGTAAGATTAACAATCCAAATAATTGTTAAGCAAGTGTCATTAACCAAAGAATTGGAGTTATTATGCAATTGATCCTAAATTCAAATGAAATTTTAATTATAAAATTCTTGATAAAAAAAAATAATTACAAGAAATGAAAACATGACAAAAATTATAGTTATTATGTAATTTACCATAAATCCAAAAGAAGTTTCGACTACAAGCTAATTTAAAACCACATAAATTATTAGAAATGAAACATAGAAAAAAATATATAGTTTTTATACGATGCTTAATTGTATAAGAAAAAAAGTCTAATCCAAACGGTGTTAGGATTAGTTCACTACCACAAAAGTTAATCATGAATGGACAAACTACATGGATAATTTTGCTAAGATGAAAGTTTTAAGATAAAAATAAACTTAGTAGGTTTCATTTTTAGATCATTAAGATAAAAAAAATGTGTGATCATGTTAAATTATTTTATTATCCTAACACCAATAGCCCAATTACCCTCACTTGTTGAAAATAGACCAAGAAAAACATGACAAACAATTCCTTTTATGTCTTTGTCATTTAAGGGTTGTTTGTGTTTTGATGGTCGTCAGTGTTCCAAAATGCAACATACGAGGAAGTTGCATTTTGTAAACATGACATTTATTTTATGTCGAGTTTTCCAATAGTAACTTCTTTATGTTGTATTTTGAAATTGTGACAAGTGCAAACTGTGTTATTTCACTAGTATTTTATTGTCGCTATGTTATTATGTCAAAATTTCAAGTTTTCTTTTACACGCACATGTACCACTGCAGGGCAGGGCAACATGCAGCTTTCAGCATTCAATTGCTAAGATAGTCTTGGGAAAGTGAGACCTTACAGTGAAAGCGTGTGTCATGGAAGCTTTCTTCAGAGAATTTTGAATGGGGTATCTGGTTCAAAAAGATTTCTTTGAAAGAGTTATCTAAACATATTGCACAATCTTTAGTTATCTTTAGAAGAAAGGAAGAAAAAAAAAAGATTCCTGGTTTACCTATACTGTATCAACACAGATTTAGATAAATCAAAAGGGCAACATGGGAATACAAAAAATACAATGAAACTGCTAAATAAAGGACACTGGGGGGGTTGCTTCTAGTTCAAAGGTTTATCTTTTCATGAGCCATTTGCCACAAAAAGCAAAATGAGGAATAGACAACGGAAGAGATATGAGGATTTTTTTTGTTTAGACAGTACTCATCGTATCAGGTGCCTCTGCCTGCCCTTCCCTTCATATCCCATCAACCAACTTAGCCAGCAATCCCGTGATTATACTGCCCACTTGTGTTTAAAGAATGGTTCCCTCCTTAATTAAGCGGTGTTCTTATTTCTAAAAAATTTACATATTCCAGAGGGGGACGTAGTTTTTAGATATTTTAGAGGGCCCAAACATGGTTAAAAAATCCTAGAGATTATATGAATAAAAGCAGCTTCTTTTTTCCTTCTTCCAGAAATGTATGGTGCGGTGCTTTTCAGTTTTCACCCTAGTTTGCAGCTACAATCTTGAGGTTAGCTATTCTAGATATCTCTTTCCCCACCATTGCCATTGAAGAGGTAACTTAATCCTATATATTCTCTCAATCTACGAAAGAACCAAACAAATTCTCGAGGGAATAGATCACAGTTACTTGTGACAGTCGTAGTTAGGGGCTTTGGGGGAGGTACTGTCATGATCTGACAGAATTGCATCTGATGTCTTTTTTATCCTCTCTTCCAAGTGGGCTCTCTATTCATGGTCCAACAACCTCATGTTGGTGCATGAGGCCTGGAAGTGAATCTAAGCTGTATCTTTTTTGAAGCATAAGATCACTACAGCACTTTACCTATTCTTTAATTATTTCAACTCTAGAAGTATTCTTGTTCTATAGAGGACACTGCTTTTGTTTTTCTCTTAGGCATGTTGAGAGGATCCTTTGTTCAAAGATTTGTCAAGCTTTTCTTGTGCAAGCAGCTTGGCAATGCCCCCTGATATCAGGTTGCTTTTCTTGTGCAAATCTGGCAGAAGATTTGACTGAAACAGCAATGTTCTCGCGACAGAAAAAGGACGTATAAATAAGCATGAAAGACAATCCCTAGTGAAAAAATATTGAGATGTTGCGAAGAACAAATTAATTATTAATCAAACAATAATCCCCTAATCCTGTTTTGCTTTTGCCAATGGCCTGTTTTAACATGGAGCTTTCATATGCCAAATATTCTGGCATCATGGCAGGGATTGTATATGTTTAATTATCGCTCGATTGCGTTTATGACTGGGGAAAAAAAAAATGGGTGCAGGTTCTCATTAAGATTGCCTGATAACATCCGCTGCTTCAACAATTCACAATTTAAGATGCAACTTCAAAGATCCTTCTTGATTGATTTATATTTATTGCAGGTTACCGTTGGAACTCGAAGAGCTTAACAGTGAGGGAGGGGCGGAGGGATAGAGAGATGAGGTGAGTGATGGATAATGCCACACTGAAGAAAATTACCTCTTATATGAAAGTAAATAAATCAAAATCTTGCGAAGGTAATGTCGACAAGCACTTATGGTCGGGCAGGTCATGCAAATTACTCCGATTATTTACACAGAATATGCCTAACAATTCTAGTTGCTGAAAATAAACAGGTAACTTTTTTTCCGACAAGTCATATGCCTTGGAGAATTTATGCCAAAGCAATCCTCATACAAGATGGTAACGACTCTGATCCACGACCTACAAAGCATGGCTGTCGGTTGAGTTAGAATAGAACATGTTCAAAGCTTTGTTAAGATGATAAATATTTGAAATCAGTGATATTAAATTACACAAAAATAGTCATTACTGATAAACTACAAAAACAGAAGGTCTATTTCAGCAAGGCAGCTTCAAACCAATGAAAGTTCATGTGCGAGTATGCAAACACCCAGATGAGAAGGAGAGATTGCCCTTAAAGGTTTCATCCAGGGACATTGGCAAAATCATTTCCTCTTTATAAACCAGAACAGAAACTTACCCCCACACACCACCCCACCTCTGACACACAGACTGAAGACTAGGAACATGCATACCTGATTTCTATCTAGAACCTTGCTAGCTACATGACAGCTTGAGGCCTAGTGTATGTTGCGATTAAGCAATCCTCGGAATGAAAAATAAAGATCTTTGTTATCTGTCCCGAATATCTCTTCTGCTTTCCTTAAAGTTTCCTGAAAGATAATATACAAAAACATGTTACTCCTATCAACAAATGAAGTATGAAATATTCAGTTACATCAATATATTTTGTAAATTGAAGGATTCAATGCAACCTCTCGAGTTTGCTCTTGACCATTTAGTTTCTTGATGTTAGCCAGAAATGCACTGAACTGTTCATATGATAGGCGACTCCTAAATTACAAATGTAACCAAATTAGTGATAGAAGAACACAAATAATAGAGCTATAAATTTTAATAGCTGATACAATCAAAATACTAGACTAACCTGGCCTGACGAAAGAACTCCTTTCCATCCACACGTGGAGCACGCCCTAAAGAAAATTCCATTATAAAATTGAATAATGTCAGATGAGAAAATGTTATATTAAATTGTGATAGGATTGTAAGATTCCATAGACATCAATCAACAAATAACACAACAGAATGAGCACCAGAACAGATACCTGCTTGGTAAACTGTAAGAGGAGACTAGACTAACAAACAATAGCAGCAAACAAACAGATGTGTTGCAAATGGTCTGATATTGATATATGAAAATTTGAAATCATAAGAGATATAAACCTGGAATTGGATGTCCCCGGGGAGGAGAATTTGCCGCTGATGATTGCTGGCTTGATGGGTACCATGAAGAAAAGGAAGCTTGGCCATCATATTGAGGCTTTGTAGGAGATGTTGCACCTGAGGTTATCTGAGGAGATCCAGCAGCAGAATAACCTTTAGGAGATGCACTAGTAGAAATAATTTTTGGGGTTCCAGATGGAGTAAGTCGTGGTGTAATATATGGAGTGATAGAATATCTTTGCCCAGCATGCCTTGGAGCTGTTAAGACCAAACAATCAGCTTATAATTCGTGAATAACATGTACAGTTAGCCCTCTTAGCAGTAATATTATCATTCATTAATAACCTCATGTAATCACAAGAAATCGCCAGATTTCATAAAAGCTAGCCTGTTTAACATCAATCAACCATTAATCAAAAAATAAAATAATTACTATATATAATAAACATAAAAAAGGTCTGCTATAGGATATAAATATACTCCAAGATGCATATTGTGGTAACCATTTAGCGATTGAAGAAATCACAAAATCTCTCACAATAGAATGGGGAAAATTATACAACAGGCAGCAAGAGGCTTGTTTCAGTAAAATTAACATTTTTAGATAAAAGGGTAGAGCTGAATACAAAGAGCAACTTTCTTGATACTCAGTTCTTGAGAATTAAGATAAAAATCCAATAACCACTGGTTTCACTATATTTTTAAGGCAGTCGTATTTGAACAAGACCTTTCCCTCTGAATGATGGCACATTAACGCATTACATCATCAATATCAAAAATTATAGCTGTACATTTTCACTTGGAATGATTTGTGCAGATTCTCATTTGCGACTATTACTATGCTAGATGATGTTGTAGTAAAATGCTACTTTACTACTTAAATAAATGCAGTCTATTGTTTATGTTTGAAAAGTAGCTAAAAATGAATGCACAAAAGGTAACAGAACCCTACTTAAACCACTCAAAATAGATACACTTTAATACAGGATACCATAACAGATGAATGGATCTATTCTAGAAAAAAACATAACCATATATATTAAAAAAATAATAATAATAATAAAAGAAGAGCAGTCCAATACCCTCATCAGTGTTTCCCATATCTGTAGATCCATTGAAATTATGGTGGGCCACATAGCCATTCATCCCCTCATCTACAAAGCAAGAGAGTGTGGAGATAAGAAAATTGGTAATTTCCAGGGAGAAAACAGTTTGTATGCATCATGGTTTTATTTCAAAGAGTTTACTCAGTAGAAACAAACTTTATCAAGCCAGGTTATTAGTACCTTTTTCAGAATAGGCTCTAGGAACTGATTGATCACAGGTGCCAATATCCACAGTTTCAGCTTGCTGCTAAATAATACAAATAATCAGTGTCTCTTGAACTTCCAAAAACAAACTCTACATATAAAAAATCATTATTAACTTGAATTATATATCAAATGACCTATAATAGCTAAATGTGCCATCTTACCGATGAATTATCATCACTCAGTGACTGCATCAGTTGCCTCTTAAACGTCTCCAACTGCCAATACTCAAAACGTTTTAATAGTTCCTTTCGGCAAATGTCAAACATCATAAGCAACACCCTAGACTAAATATACAAAATGACATTCTTTTATAAAGATGAAACAATGAAGGCTAATCAGCAAACAGCTATTTTTGTTGCTGTGTTTAGGTGTAAGATGTTAACAGAATCCTAAACAGAGACGACCCATATAAGCAAAACAGGGAAAAAAAAAAATACAAGCATTTTGAATAACTAGAAGTCTAGAATCTCACCTTCGCCAAATCACGTCCAAGTTTCTTTGCAGTCATTGCCAATGAATCCTTTTCCTTCGAAAGTTTCACCTTCATTTAATATCAAAACAATGATCAGATTCAATTCTGTTAACAAATACTAATAATCACCAAATAAGATTAGAAAAAAATAAAATTGTCTATTCCCTTCCCAATAAAACAAAAAACCCACCATTTATTTTCTAAAACCCATATCAAAAATCAATAAAATTAAACAAAATACCCCATTTTTTTTCAAACTCCCATTTGAAATATATATAATAGCGATTCTGTTCCTTTCTTTTCCCCCAACAAATTCAAAACCAAAAAACGGAAAAAGAAAAAAGAAATCAATCTTTTATCTTCCTTCCCCAACAAAATACAAAAACTCACCATCAAATTCATTTATATATATATATATATATATATATATATATATATATATATATATATAAACTAAATAGCCAAAACCCAACAACAAAAAAGGTCACAAACTTTCTCTCACTTAAGCCTTTATGAAGACCACCTACTCACATTTTCATCAAGTGCGAGACTCAATTTAGACTCAGATTCCTGGCAGACACGTTGCAAGTGACCCAATTTCTCTCGAAGCTCAAAAATAATCCGATCCTTATCGAACATCCTCTGCTTCATCCGACCCCTTTCAGATTCCAAATAGGAGACGCGGGATGCAATTGCCATGGAAGTAATCTTCCGTGCTAGATCCAATTGATCATATGGGTCCATTGGTATCACCGCTAAGATCTCATCTGGTAAGCTAAAATCAGTCCCGCCTGTTGTAAGTTGTGACATAGTTACTGACTATTAGAACAGAGATGAAGTTGTGTTTTTTCTTTTTTTTGGTTTTGGGTTTGGTTAAGGATGGTGTTGTGTTTTTTGTTGCAGGAGGGAGGAGAGGTAAAAGGCAATAATAATAATGATAGTAATAATAATAAAAACAAGTGAAGTTTTAATTTAAAAAAGACGGAAAGATGTGTGTTTGGGTTTGGTGGTGGTGGTGGTGGGAAGAGGTGGTGGTGGTGGTGGTGGTGGTGGTGTAATAAATTTGAATTATTGGAGGGTTAGTTGTCTTCCGCTAGGTTTGAAACTTAGACAGAGAGGGAGGGTTTTCTATCTAATAATCTAAGCCCAAGTTTCAACTTATGTATGGCAAGTGATAGTCTCCAGCGCAATATTTAATTAAATTACTAAATTATATTTTTATGATTTATCCTACATTTCTATTTTTATAACCCGGAGATTGCCATTTGAATTGGCTCATAATATACCTACTAGAAAAAAAAATTTACTTTATCTAAAAGATGAAAAGGGGACAATTTTGATGCTCCACTAAACCAAATTGTTTGATAAGAAACCATTGAGTATACATGTATCATCTATCTATCTTCTTTTGTTAAAGTACATCAAAACAAAAAAATTTGAGAATTAAATGTGATATCTTAAAATAAGTGGATTGGGATTGTGGTAGTAGTTGCGGTTCAAAGTGTTTTTTGCTTAAAAATACATCAAAATAATTTTTTTTATTTTAAGAAAATCATTTTTGAGATCAACACATTAAAACGATCTGAAAATGTAAATTTAACGATTTGAATTTTTTTGATTTATTGAGTTTTACTTTTCTAGTTTTACCTTTGTTATTTAAAGTTGTCCTTAATATTACTTTTTTTTCCTAAGAAAATTCCCACCTTGCATTTTTATCTCTTAATTTTGACTCATCAACCTTTTTTGTCATTTTATCTAGCATCTAGTCCTCTTTGATAATTGGGAGTCCTTGCTTATGACATTGTGATTGATTAATCATTTACACTTAAAAGTCTAGCAATACACGCTTAAAATTTTGTTAGTGTATTTGTTTTTGGTTAATCTCTATATTAAAAAAAAAATAGTTTTATTTTTATATTGTGATTTTACTTGCAGGAATCGTATGTGATCTCAATTCTATTTCTAAGTTAGAGTTGCATTTATGTGTAAATAGTCATCTAGTATCCAAATTTAAGTTTACAACTACCATGGATTCGACCTTGAGTGATAACCTTAGAATCAATCATAAACAAAACATCGTAGAGTTTGAGACATTGAGGTTAGGTGTCGTTAGATATGCCTTGACACAACCTGAGGAAACTAAAGATTGGAAAATGCATGTTATCTTTCACACCTATATCAAGTGTAAGGATAAGGGTTGCAAGATTATCATTGATAATGAAAGTTGTATCAATGCAATATTTTCAAATATTATAGCTCACTTAGACCTAAACAAATTCCCCCCATCCTAAGCTATATAATACATCGTAAGTTAATAATAACTCCTTAGTAGTTAATGAGAGATGTTTGTTCCTTATCAAATTCTTAAAATATCACGATGAGATTTGGTGTGGTATGACTCCAATTAATGTAGGACATGTCATTTTAGGTAGGCAATGAATATATGATTTAGACATCACCATTTCTAGTCAATTAAATTTATGTTCTTTTGCTTTTTAAGGTAGAAATATCAAACTCATTGGATTAACACCAAAACCTAGCAATAAGAACAAGAAATGAGATATTGAAGGAACAAGAACTTAATGCATTGAGTCTAAATGAGTTTGAGAATGAAGTTAAGGAACACATTTTTGTATTTAGTTTAGTTGTAAAAGAAATTTCAAGAAACTCTTTAGTGAAACTACCTAAAAAGGTAAATATGGCTAGTTTAATATAGGTCAAAAAAAGTTTGAAAAGAAAGTTCATAAAGAGTCAGTTTTGTCTCTTTTAGTTGTAAAAGTTTATAAAGACTCTATAGTAGAGTTACCTAAAAAAGTAAGTACAATATTAGAAGAGTTTTAAGAAGTATTCATTATGAGTTCCCTAATTCCTTAACCACTATACTTGACACCCAACTTGTCATAGATTTTAAGCAGCCTCCCGAGCTTCCTGATTCTTCACCCCCATGCTTGATATCCATCGTATCATAGATTTTGTACAACCTTCTAAGCTCCCTAATGCTTTTTAAAAATGATAAAATTCCCTCGAGAGTTTAGAGGAATAATTGATATGATTTATGTAAGGATTAAACAAGAAAAATTGGATATTTGAGTAAAATCACCTACCAACCAGTTTTATGGTATCAAGCATAAATCTTGATCTGACTGTTAGATCGGGCTGTAATTTTATGAGTAGACTCCTAACATATTGTTCTACCTTGGACTATAATTTCAGAGCAATTGGAGTTCAAGAAGGCTATATAAATTGGTAATAGTCGAACAAAATTAAAAAATATCATACAAATTTCTAATGATAATTTCATAAATAAGTGGAAAACTAGGAAAAATTTAGTTCTTCCTCTATTTATAACTAACCGGTCTATTGGAAAAAAAAAAAAGAAGAAGAATAAGAAAATGAGAGGATGAGAAAGCTTAAGTGAGGAGAGAATTCAAGGAAAAAACATGGAAGTGAGGAGTGAATGAGTGATTCTAACTAAAATTTCTCAAAGAAACAAAGGAAATAAAAGAAAGCAAGAAAGTTAGGAATTTAAAGTAAGGTTTTAGTGAGAGAAAATGAAGAATCTAAGGAGGAAAAAGGTGAATAGTAAACTGAATAATGCAATGACACTTGATTAAGGCTCAAAATATCTAGGTAAGTTGTTTTTATACAAGAATTTCATGTTTAATTATGTTTTTGGAGTAGAGTATAGAAATTACTAGATTGTGAGGAAATTAGGGTTTATGAAATTATTGAAATTGTGTAAAGTAGATGTTTTTCTTGTGATAAATGATGATGATGATGAGTTTAGATGGTGTTATTGAAGAAAAGTAAAATTATGGGAGATGGAAAAATTTTGGCCAACCAAAAATAGGTAAAAAAAAAAAGAGAATTATAGAACTAAAGTGAATGTTTAATTTTTATATGTATTTGGTATATGATGGTGTGTTGATAATGATTAGAATTGAATTAAATAAATTATCAAATTTCAATTGATTTTCTTGCTAGTATATTGTGAATTTGAATATATGTATAAATGTTGAAGGATTATATTAATGTGTTAACATTTAAAAATTGAGTTGGATAAACATGTTTTATGAGAAATTTATGAACAATTGAAGATCGAATTGTGGAGACCTTGATGAGATAAATGATTTATGGTTATGCAATTAGTCTAATTGATTAGGAGTTTATATATCAATGTGTTTAGCAATAATGTGTGGGAAAATTAAGGAACTTATCGGTAAGAAATGTGAATTACATGTTAAGAGCATATTTTAGAATATTTAAAATGGAATTGTTGAAATAATTAGCATGACAAATAGTTAACTTATTAAATGTAATTATATGTTAGTGGTAAGAATTAACATGATTAAGTGGGAATCGAGAAAGATGGAATGAATTCTGAATTTTGGCTAAAGTTGATCGATGGTTATTCTAAAATGGAATAAGGTATGGAAGAAGGCTTTTTTTGGCAGCCTAAATAGTAAGAAAAAGGGGTTGTTATGATACCCAAATTTTGACAAAAACAGAGGTTGTTTCGACATCCTATAGATATCAAAACTTGAAAATAATAAAATTTAGAGTTGGTTTCTTTAGGAAAGTTGTAGATATGGATATTATCTTTTAAATGAGATTGTGCTTGATTAATTTGGAGTGATGTAGCTCTAGATATGAGCTAAAAACTAAGGAAATGTCCAAACCAAACCAACTTCTAGATATATTTTTGATGTTACTGTAATTGTTGATCTTAAACTTGAAATGATGCAATTTGGAGTTAGTTTCTTTAAGAAAGTTGTATATATGAATGTTATTTTTCAAATGAAATTATTCTTGATTAATTTTGAATTATATAATTTTATATATAAGCTAAACATCGAGTAAAGGTCTAAATAAAACTAAATTCTACTAGAAAAATTTGTTTTTTGACTTCTAATTAGGTCGGGACTTGCTATTGATAAATTTTGAAACATTCTTCTTCATGAGAGTTGTAAATAAGTGTGTTTGATTTCAATTGAAACAAGTTTTACTTTATTTAGAGTTATGTAAATTTAGATATTGATGAAATACTAAAGAGGAGTCAGGTTGTATCTCACATGATAAGTTTTGCTCATTAATTTTTAGCTAGATTTGAGACTAGATAGTGATAGATGTTTGGACATGTTCCTTCATGAAAGTTGTGCTTAAAGATTTTAATTTCATTAGAAACTGACATTGCTTGATTTGGAGCTACGAAACTCCAGTTAAGGACTAAAGGCCACAAACAGGTCATGTTATAACTTGATAAACAAATTGTATGTGTGTGTGAAATGAGTAATGTTTAGTATGCTAATACCTGAATCTGGTTTCTCTTCCCTTTTAAAACTAAATATACATGTCTTAGCTTTCAAAATGATTAAACCATACCTAGATCTAAGTTCTAAAGGTTGAGTTATGAGAGAAATACTAAACAATGTTTAGCATACGTGAGTTACATTGATTTGAGTAAGTAACAATTATTTTGCTTGAGAAGTTATTCTTGATATAGAAATTTGAATAAATGATTGTGAGGATGAAAATGAAAAATACATAAATGAATGAATATACTTAAGTTTGTGCATGTGTAATTTTTTTTTAAAAATGAATACTTTGAATGTAATTTTGGTATGAATGAGAGTTATTGATTGTGAAATTATTATGGTATAAGAGAGGTTGCAAGGATAAGACAATAATAGGAAGCAACAGTACGTACATAAACTTAAGGTAGGTGCCTTGCACCTTAATCCTTTTATTTTGTAAAATCTGTAAGAGTTGATTTATTGTCATTTCTTTAAATGTGTTTGTGTATATATAGGATTGTATATAACAAGGAAATAAATGTGATCGACTAGCTACCCTGAATGAAGTTTATCATAACCCATTTTTGGCTTATTCCCCAAATTCACCTTTTCTCCTCCAAAAATTAAAAAAAAAAAATATTCGGATTAAAAACAAAAAAAAATCCAAAAAATAATAACAGTAAGAAAAGGATACCGAAGTGCCGAGAAAATGGCTAAAAACTGGTTGAGGAGGTTAAAAAATACAAAGATTGAAATTTGACAGTTTATCGTTGACTGATGAGAGTCATGTTGACAAAGAAAAATTCAATTTGAGAATGAAATGTTCAAAATCAAATGTTTATGGACTCAATTAAATTTTATTGAATGTTTAATTGAGTTTATGGAGGGTTTGATTGCAAGAAAATTTATTTTTTAACTCTGGGCTTTAATTAGAAGAAATTAAAGTTATTGCGTCAAATTAGAATTTTTTAGAGTTGATTTGGTCAGATCAGGGGCTTAATTGCATAAATATTGAAGTTTGATGGCCAATTAAGAACTTAATTGAATAAATTCAAAACCAAGGACCAAAGGGAAAATTGTGCTGAAATCTGGGGTTTGAATTGAAGTTTGTCAGGAGTGAAATTGAACAAAATTGAAAGTTTGAGGCCAATCAAGGGTGAAATTAGAGATAAATCACAAATTAAAAGACAAAAGCATAATTGGCAGAAAAAATATTGTTCATCTTCTTCTTCAGAGGGCCTGCCCGACGAGCCTCCTTCTCAAGGCATTTGACACCTCGTTTCTTCACCAAATTAGATGAAACTTGCACGTAAATGATCCCCTGACACTTGACTACACAACAGTGTAAGCTATATGGGTTGATCGAGGTAGTAGAGGCGGTGGTACCGCCCCAAAGTGGCCAACCCGACTAGCCATTTTCCTGCACAAAACTGATAGTCCATCATTGCTACTTTGAACCAATGGTCGGGATGCTTTTGGGTCGATCCAAGGGCCGATATTTGGCACTAAAAGAGACAAAGTGTCCCTCTTCCATCGCCTATAAATAGATTTTATTTTCATGGTCTAGAGGAGGAGATTTTCGGGTCCAAAATCAACAAAAAACTAGCCTCCCCCTTTCCTTTCTGCTGCCAGTCAAACCTCTCCTCTCTCTCTCTCTCTCTTCATTGCGGCCTCCAACCACCAAAACCTTTACCACCGGCTTGACTACCTTCATTGCAACCAGAAGAACTACCCAGAAGCACCGCCAACGATAGTAGCACCACCGTCAGAAACAGAAGAAGAAACAAAGAAGTGGGGGAACATAAATCAAAAGAAAAATCAATGCAGAAATAGGGAAAAGAGGAATAACCGTTGCCTGGAACCACTGTCTACCGCCACAACACCGCCACCGTGAACGGCATCACCTCACTACATGTCTGCTTCTCTTCCTCCTCCTTTTCTTCTTCGCCAGCCTCGTCCTCCACTATTCACATAGCATGTGAACAGTGGAGAGTTCTCCACTATTCACTGGGCCGGGCAGCACCGACCCAAACCAAAATTGTTGGGCAGGGTCCGGCCTAATCCAAGAATTTCCAAAAAAATCCTTTCAAAATTTTTTTTCATTTTCCCGCTTATTTTTTTTATCAATTTCGTGTAATATTGGTTTGTATTTTTATACTGTAAAGATACAAGTCCGATATTAAAATATCTAGTTTTCGTTGAAACATTGCAAAAAATTATAAAACAAAAAAAATATCTTGTTTTCATGCATATGACCAAGTCTCTCAAAGATTAAAAAAAAAATCATATTGTATTTTCATACAGAAAACAAAAAAATTTAAAAATATGTTTTAGCATGCATTTTGACTTTAATAACTAGTTTATTAAAGCAATGAGAACTAAGCCAATGTTTCAAAAAATACCCAAAAAATATTTTGTTTTCTTTTAGTATTTGGGATTATGAATTTACACGTAAAACATATTCTTGATATTAAAAAGGTAGTTTTTTTTTATATAGACATTAGAACGAATAGGCTTTTACCCGATAAGATAAGGATCTTCTTACAGAGAAGGACTTTTCTTAAACCTTAGATTAACTAATAATTAGAAAACATGACAAGACCTTAGTTTTTTATTAGACAATTAAACAATGCAGCTTACCTTAGGTAGGGTGTATTTAGGGTGCTCATACCTTCCCTTTACGCAACCAGTCCCCGTACCCGATCTCTGAGACTAGTTAGGGTTCCTAGTGACCAAAATACTAGGTGGTGACTCCTTTTCTCGCTTTCCACTAATAAAAGACAAGAATTCCTTGTCTGTCATATTTTCCCGATTACCTCAAAAGTACATGATGAAGTTGATTATCGCCGCGACGCCGTACACATGCAACAAAGCTAAAGGTTGGATTAATGATAATATAACTGAGATGAAATGTAATAGTTGTTATCTTGAAGTGAAATTTGTGTGTTATGAATAAAGTGTCAAATTTTAGATTAATAAAGTGATTTTATTGTATATGTAGTTGTTGTGTAAATGTAAGAATAGATATATGGAGAAACTAGTGCCTGATGATAGGTTGTTGGAACTAGTGATCTAGTAATAGGGCTAGTGCCCAGGAATAGGTTGTTGGATCTAGTTGCCCAGTAATGGGACTAGTGCTTGGTAATAGACTAAAGGCATCAATTGATTGATCTATAGGAAAATTGATATGGTAAAATGGTCCTATTGTGCCATATGATTGATTGAAAAGTTGATTTATGATCATGATATATTATTGAAAAATAAAATGATGTTTTGTAAAATTAATTACAAGGTTTTGGTTATGATATGTAATAATTTCAAGACCAAGATTGTGAATTGGTTAGTGGCCTCGTACGAAACTATTGATGCTTGAATTATTGACTCATCAGATTATTAATGAGACGTTGTATAAGATTCAACAGTTAATACAAAACTATGGTGGTGTAATCATGTTAATGTTAATAAATGTTATATCAATGAAATTGAATTAATAAAAACATAATCCTCGTGAAGGATGGAGATAAAGTTTGTATTAACTAGGAAGAATGCATGAAATAATTGATAAACTAATAAATCTAAGTAGAAAATGGAAGATGGCCTTTATGACAAAAAGAATAATGGTACAGTGTAAAAGTTAGATTAGAAATTATAATAATAAAAGTTCATTGACTATTGGGATATGGTATAATCAAGGGTATTTATGATGTATGTGTATTGCATTTCAAATTATTGTGATAAAATATAATTGATACAATATAAGAATCATTATTAGTTGTTTTGTGTAATGTAATTATGTCAGAATAGGGGTTGTATGATTTTTGACATGTTATGAATTTGGTGGCAATTATAACAGTGGAATGAAATTTTGTTAGCAATGACGATGACTACGTATGACCAGTGGTTTTCAATTGTCCTGTTAAATATAAATAAGATAGAAAAGGTCAACTAGAATATTGGTTGTGTAATAAAAAATTTGCTATGATAATTTTAATTTCATGGTAAATGAACTACCAATGTTAGAAATTAAATATGTACTAGCTATATGGAATTTAGTAACAAGTAAACTTGTTGTAACTTAAATGGTTATGTAATTATATAAGGTAATCATAGAACAACGGTATTAAAGTGTTTGACCTGAATTACTATGAAATTGTTAGGATGATATCATGAAGGCAAGCATTTTAAACGATAAAAATATAGAGATGGAATTTAAAAAAACAACTCTTTTTGTTAATATTCTTATAGATAACATCATTTTTAAGCAGATGATGCAATTACCTCGTAAGATTAAATGGTTTATTTTATGATGAATGAAAGACCTCGAATGAGGGATATAAAGAATGAAACATTAAAAAGGTGAGATTAAAAGATCTTATGCATGAATGTACTTTTGAGCATAATGAAATAAAATATGAAACTGGTTAACGATTTGTTTCATTAATATGATTTGAATATTTGTTGAGTTGAAAATTGAAAGCTAACATAAATAACAAATTTTGTAGGATACATTATCATTACGATGAAGCTAAGGCACGAGAAATTCCTAGTATAGAACAAATTCTTACGGTTATTCGCGAGATGTATTAAGTTCATTAGACAGATCAACCAGTAAATATATTATGGTCCAGTTAGGTAAAAACTTCATAGAGATATCCTTTATATATATAAAAATTAACCATTTATTTTTCAAAAGTGTTATATAAAAATTTCGGGTTGTTACATGATTTGTCCTCTATGCTTGAAATCCAACATGTCGTAAGTCTTAAGCATTTTATTAAGAATCCTTACCTTTTATTCATGATAAAGAGAATAAAAAAGGCTCTGGTTCACTAGGTTATGTCCAATCTATATTCATCCGGGATTCAAAAAGTATGTGTTCCATTCTACACTCGCAATCATATAAGGTTCATGGTCACAAACATAGGATGCACGTAGATCTTCCTCTTTTATCTCCTCATTCTAAAATGTTTGATTTAGCTGAGTCTTTTGCATGCAAAGTTCATAATTTGCATGTCAAGATTATAAAACATATTCAAGTAAGTAATGAACAATACAAATTTCAAGTTGATTTACATAAGTATCATGATGCACGGAGATTATTTCTTGATACATATAAGACTTGAGCAGTGTCCTTTGAAAATCAATCATAAATTGCAAATTAGTAGTGTTAAATCATTCAAAGTGTTACAAATGATTGAATCAAATAGTTATGTCATAAAATTGCCACTAAACTTTGATATTAGCTCTATATTTGACATGAATGTCCTCGTTATATATAAACCATAATAGTTTATCATTGATGCTCCTTTTAATACCCCTACCACATTATCTTTATCACTGGCACAAAATGAACATATTATTGCTACTTTGGATGCACAAGTTGTTTTTACCAAGGATGGTGAACTTCAGTGAATCCCAGTATATGAGCTAGACAACTAGATTCAGACTATACTTTTATTATTAGAGAGATATCATAGTAGCTTGATCATGATTTTTGGGAGAGCATTATTGAAGCCACCTTGAACTATACTTGACGAGATCGATTTTCTCCAATCTCGGGAGAATTAATTAGAACATCAGACCTAAAATATTATTTACGCACTTATACAATCATAGAAAATGATAGAGGGTAGCCGAAACCATTAAGAGATTAGGCTTCAAGTTATGTTTTGGTTTAATTTATTTGAACTTTTAGTTGAGGTTTATTAATAAGATTTTATTTGTTGGGTTTAATTTAATTATTGTTAGATATTTTATTTAGTAAGCTATAAATTTAATTACTTATTTTAATTAAAGTTTTAGTATTTATATCATAGTTCTTTGTTTTTTTATGAATTGAATAAAAATCTGTAAAGTGCATACTTTTCAACTCTTATTCTTCTCTTCTCGTTCTTTGGCTTTTTCTTTCAAGCTTCTTTTTTCCTTTCTTATTAGGCTTCAAATATTCCTTTTGTTCCGCATCAAATTATCAATATCCGCGTATTTGAGATGACCTGTTGCTGTATGATGGAATGCATCACTTATCATTAACATCAACTTTTGTCACTTCTTTGTCCCAATCTGTGTACTGGTTGCATGTGTTAAGGCTTCTTCGTTTTTTATTGATGCATAGTGATCAAATTTTATGTGATATTTGTATTTGTTTTTAGCATAGTGATCAAGTTTTATGTGTTCTTTGTATATTGTTTTTGACATATGTTTGAATATGCTCCTCTTATTTTTACTTGATGATTATAATGTTTTTTGTCAAGCCAGGGTTTGAGACCAAAGAGGCATGTGAACAAGCATATTTTAAGGTATTGGAAGGACTGGCAAAGTATTTTTCTGTCAAAAAACTTGATTTGTATTCTTCTTTCTGCATTTCTGATTGCCTTGAAATGCCTTTGTTTAAATTAGTCCATGGTTCCTAGGGCATTATAACAGTTAATTTTAGGAATGTCATCAACTAGATGTATCGTGAGGTATTTTTGTGTTCCTACTGAAATTTATATTTAATTGCTTCATGGCAGATGGATAATGCTTTGATTGATGATAGAAGGATTCATGTGGGTTTTAGTCAGAGTGTTGCAAAACTGTTGTCTCAGTACAGGCGCAAAGACAACCAACCAGGTAAAGGTAAAGATTGCTATTTGATTAATATTTCATGTAAATAAATACACGTATGTCGAGGGAAAAAAGGAACTTAATAATGAATTAAACCTGAGTGCTAAAGAACTGATTGGGAATAAATCGAGCAGTCCCTTTTCAGACAAGGAAGATGGGATTATTGTAAATGCAATGCCTAACGAGCTTGAAACAACCAAATACTCTCTCTAGTAATTCTGCCAAAAATAAACTGTTGTGTTTGTATTCTATCTTATTGACAGCAGGGAGAGGTTGCTTCAAATGTGGTTCTCCTGATCATATGGCCAGGGATTGCACTGGGGATCCTGCCAATAAGCATCATCCTTTAAAAAACATACTAAAGGACGATGATATGCAGCATGGTGGAGATAATAATTCAAGGTTAGTAATAATATGGCTTTCCCCCCTTTCCTCCCTCTGTTTGTCTAACAGAGAAACAAGCTTTTGTAGATATGAAATGGTATTTGACGGACACACTCCAGAAAGTCCTAGGCCAGAAAAGAGAGGAACAGGCAGAGAGTGACAGAGATAGGGGACATGGAGAGGACAAACGATGTCCTGAAAGTAAAGGAAGTCAATATTCTGGGGAGCGACTTGATAGAGAAAAGCATATGGATAGAAGAAAAGAATGAAGAAATGGAAGAAGAGACTATGGAGATTACAGAAAGAAAAATTCAGATAGTCAAAGAGGGTGGTGATGACCATAAAGATGATCAAGATTACAGAAGAGAAGTTCAGATAGTCATAGAGATCATGATAGCCATAAAAAGAGGGATGAGCGAGACCATAGACATAGAAGTGCAGAATGTGACAATGATCGTGAGTGTCATTGAGACAGGAGTCATCGAGATGACAAAAGTAGTCGAGCTCTAAGATGATGCACGGTACTATTTTGACTTCGGTTTTGTAGTTCTTGATTCTAAATATTGTAGAACTTAGTTACATTGTACAATCCTCAACAGTAATTTAACTTGCTTATATCGATTACATTGAGCCTCCTTTTCTGCCTGAAACTCAAGCCTCAATGGATGTTGTGCATTTAGTATGGGCAGCTAGGGCCCCCCCCCCCCCACCCAA
>Ga0325403_1000563_pt1 | contig 26931 bp, 24 predicted proteins | sample PopdelMetagenome_19_FD_205665 | JGI IMG/M metagenome (GOLD analysis project Ga0325403, IMG submission 205665) | Populus deltoides microbial communities from Bellville, Georgia, United States - Xylem-PdKOR-R4 | ecosystem: Host-associated > Plants > Phyllosphere > Stem > Wood/Secondary xylem... | reverse complement strand
AACATAAGCATCTCATGCTTAAGATCATCCATTTGTGTTTTGTCATGTTCCAAGCACAGTAAAGTTCGGACTTCACTGATTATTTCCGATGAAGTTCGAGTCTTAACGATTCACATGTTTTATAATAAACTTCGGATGCTCCACCATGTAGATAAGAAGTTTGGGAACACTATCTTGGTGCTCCACCACAAAGAATCATGGTACACCTTAATCATTAGCTAAAACAGCTTGAAAATGTGAGCACTAATGGACACAGAACAGGTGGGGGAGATGTCCTCATCATGTCAAAAAGAAGATTTTTCCATAAAAAAGAGAAGATATTTTCCGACAAAGAGGGCTAGACAAGTCTCCCTCACTAATAACAGAAGGAGAGCCCCCCTTCATTTCCAAGAGCAAAAGAACAAAACATCATCAACTCTACAAACTTCTTCCTACAGCACCACACATAATCTAAACAAAACTCCATTTAGTCGTCCAAAAGACAACTTCAAGAGGTCACAAAATAACCAACTAATTCCAGAACCACCAAAACCATAAAAATATATCAAGCTAATAAAAATATATATTGCCCTTAATTATGGCCTTGTGTGCCCTTAACTAACTAGAGTGGCACATTTAGCCTTGATTTAACCAAAGCATGGCAATTTCAGGTTTGGTCCTTGAACTGGCAAGAGTTGGACTGCTATTACCACTGCTATCAGAAAATGAGGCAAGTGTTTTCTGCAAAACCCCAGATGGAGAAGAGACTGTAGTAGCTGGAGGACTAATAGAATCACCATTTTCCATCATAGAAGAAGATTGATTGGTTCCTGTGGTGTTGCTTGTCCTCAGTTGTAACACCTCTGCCAAGGGGCCACCTGGGGCGCTGCTGGTGTTACCACATTCTTCATTTCGATCTGATTTGATTAGGCCTAAGCCCATTTGGATCTGACCCATTTCATCATCAGTAGACCTATTGCTTCCCATTGATAGACTGAGAGGGGAGAGATGGAGCTTCCCATCTGAGGAAACAGAACTTGTGTTTCTAGAAATTGCATCATTAGACCATGCATCAATAAAACTCCTTGGAGCCTCATCAAGAAACAGACTATATTGATTGCTTTGTTGGTCTTCTCTAGCATTAAAATTTCCAAATGAGTTCAAATTCAAAGACTCTCCTTGGTAATGCTGTTTGAGAACAGAAGCACTGTTAAAGGAACCTTCAGTAGCTAGTTCAATTTCTTTGTGCACTAGATGCGGCCATTGTTGATCATTTTTGGCTATAGGACCAGCTTCCCCTTTCAACATCCAGTCCAAGCTCCTTAAGCACAGAATCACCAAAAATTAGGGACTACTCAAGGGAACAAGAAAAAACAAACCAGTTTCGCAAATCACATCCCTCAAAATAATGACTAATTACTAAAATCTAAAGATCAAACCAACCTGGGTTCTTTGAATGTGGAACCATAGGCTCCATTAACATCAAAAGTTGAAGTCTTCTCGCTGGTTTTGTTTGCAAAAACTGGGGTCTGGATATATGGCTGAGGCATAGGCCCAAAAAACTGATCGTGAGAGGCAGAGCCACTGTTGCTGTTGTTGATTGTGGGTTTAGAAATGGCCACGGTAACAGGAGCTTCTGGACAAATAGCAGGATTATGGCGGTTCTTCTTGTTGTTATTGTTGCTAGCATTGAGTTCCACATGCTTTCTTGAACGGGGTCTGCCTCTATGCATATGACGCTCACAGTATTTCTGATCAGGTGCCACATCTCTCGAGCACCTCCATTTCTTCCCATCTGTTCTCCTACACCTCCCTGGTTCTAGATCTGCCCCATTTGAGAACCTTACATTCAATCCATTCCCCACTGCATGTGCTCAAAATAGAAAAAATTAACCACAAAGATTGCAACTTTGATGTACTTATGAATAACCCACCAAACCAAGAATATTCATCAAGAAAAAAAGAAAAGATATTGAGAGATTTAGCGTTACTTGGGGTTGGAATTAGAAATTGAGGAGGCACAGGGACTGAGGCCGTTATATAGTTGTATATCATGGCTTGTCTTTCAAGCTCTTTCCACTGTGTATTTGTAAAAGCAAACCCCAAAGACGCTGCCATATTGCCTCCTGCACTTAGCAAAAGAATTCACTGTATTTGTCAGTCCACACAAACCTTGACTCTTGCTCTCATAAAGGTTTAATCTTTGAAAGTTGAACAGAGAAAATGAGAGAGACACTAACAAGGAAAAACAGCTAGAAGTGGATAGGAGAGAAATTTTTCTACAACCTGGGGATCTGAAGGCAGAAGCTGCTGTAGAGATACTTGTTTCAGAAATGTCAAAAGGCTGCAAATTCCTAACCCCAACTGCACCGCCACTGGGAGCACCACCAGCAGCAACATGGTATATACGATCACTTATATAGTTCATCAAAGACTTGTTTCTATCACATGATGATGTGGGACCATTGTCAAACATTGGACGGTGGTGATTAACATGAGGAACCATCATAGGAGTACTAGAAGGAAATGATTGATGATGATCAATAGGTTGATGTAGCTTCACACCAAAATCAACATTACTACTACTAGTAGTAGTGTTTATTTCCTTAGCTACCTTGTTTGAAACGTTTAAGCCATCATCTGTTGTCATCATGATGAAAAATAAAGAAGAATTTTTTTTTTCTCAATTTAGGAAATTCCCTTTCCCATAAAACAAACCACAAGAACCTTTCTTGCACACAAATTCCAACCTTCAATTTTCTTGCTTATGGGGCTTTCTTTTTAAAGAGACCAAAGCAAGTTAGACCACCTTCTTGTGCCCCATGTCTTTAATTTCAAGCATATATGGGCTTATCTTTATTTCTGAAGAAGAAAAAAAACTCTCTCTATATCTCTCTAGTGGGTGGGTGGGGTGGAATCATGTAGGCTTGATGTGGGATTTGGTGATATAGGAATGGGTTGCCGCCATTCTTAGCCTTTGCTGTGCTTCCATGCTTCCAACATTCGCACTCTTGAGGCGGGCAGTAGTAGCAGTCAAATTAGTAATAGCGAACCCTCTCTCATCATTATTACCCTCTGTCGTTTTCTGCATGTAAAAGCTAGCAAAGCCGTACTAAACCATCACCTTTTTCTCTATATTTTTAGTGTTTTTTTCAAAAAAACAATTATTCTAAAAAATTTTAAAAATTATTATTATTTTTTAATGAAATGGTATAATTTCAATCACAGCACCTACTAAATATCATGTTTTTATTAAAATAGTATTTAACAGTGTAGTTGTGATTATTTAAAGTGATTATTAAAATAGTATTTAATAGTGTAATCGTTGTTATTTTTTAAATATTTTTTTTATTGAAATACATGTCAATAATATTTTTTTATTTTTTAAAAATTATTTTTGATATCAGCACATCAAAACGATCTAAAACATACAAAACATATTAAATTTTAGCAACAAAAAAAATTAAAATTTTTTGGGAACGCGGTTTGCACTGCGTTCCCAAACGTATTCTAAATATGATGTTTTTAAAGTGCGACCATTATATATTATATTTCTAAAACGTGACAATTTAAGATGTATTTCATAAGAATAATATTAATTAAAATTTAAATTGAAGGCTAAATCGAATATACAGTGCTATCTCTTTCTCGTGAAAAATACAACTAACACCCTCACTTTTCTCTTAAAAAAACCAATTAAACACCCAATAAAAACAATGATTACAACTAGCTAGATCAATATAGTGCTTATGTATCAGAGTGGAATGCATGGAAGAATGAGATATTTATAAAAATATTTCATGTGATTATTGACAAGGAGTATATAATTTGGTACATGAATATAACATGAAGGGTCATTACTACGGATCCTAAACAAGTTTCTCCACCTGAATATATGCAGTACAAGCAACATGCTTAACAGATTCATCATGTAAGTAATAGATTTTTTATGATTAATATACGTTAACCGTTGAGTTTATATGTTTATCTTTTAATTTAATATTAATGTTTTATTAATATTAGGTTAACTTCTTGCTACGGGATGGTCGAGAGGCTGCATCTTATCCTCGTAGCATTGATGAAGAAAGTGAAGTTCACACTGTATCGTCCAGGTGGTTAAATGTTTATCACACTGGACTTAAAACCTTGGAGAGAGGCTAACTCTTGATGATATAATGGAAGAGGACAAGGCCACTCAGGCAGGAGCAAAAGTTGGATCCGGTTGTATAGTTCCTATATAGAGGAAACTTTATCTAAATTTTAATAAAATTAAAAATATCTCAACTCTCTAATATCATTAAGTAAATCAAATTTTAGATTAACAAAAACTATAATTTTATAAATTTTTTCATGTTTAAAATACAAAAATGACCCAAAACTTTACAATAGCCAAAACGGTTAGATCGTTTTGACTACAGTCCAACTGTTTTATCAATTATCTAGTTGTTTTTCAAAACAGTCCCGTTAAAAAAATTGTAGTTCAAAAACGCAACATTTCTCATTAATGTCACGGTTGTGAATCTCAATATTAATTATTGTGGTTCTAAAATGCAACATGTATCAAATGTCGTGTTTTTGAACTGCAATATTTTTAAATTATGCTATTTTGTTAAAAAAAATTTATCTGGTACTATTTCAGCATTTAATTATATTTTGAGTATTAAATGTGGAGTTCATCCTTATATTTTATGATTTTTTTTTTGTTTGAGATTTGGACACACCAACCCTATTTTCCTCCATAACCTGCCACCTTTTCTTGACCGCCGTTTAGCATCAGCATTGGAAATTGGCATGTCTCAAAAATCTTGCTTAACCAATTCTCTAAGAAATCAAAGATTGCTTTTTGATAAAGTCTAATGATTTAAGTGTAGTTTATTAATTACAAGGTTAGCTCTTCAAGTTTTTCTAATGTTTAACGTTATTCTTTCACATTCTAACATTTTAAATTTGGGATTTAAACCTTAATTAAATGGAAGCATACAACATTAATCATCTAACTATAACCCTTCAAGTTTCTTTTTGTTTGAACTGAACCCTTTTAAGTTATTGCTCAATCAATTATGATGATGTATCAAGAAATTCAAGTAGTTTAAGAGTAAGATTTATGTGTTGGATAATCAATTAATCTCTTGATTTTAATAATCTTATTCCTTCTTCCTGATCAAGATAACTGATAGCTAATACTCGATGCCTGATAAGCTAGAGTGGTTGATAGCTAATACCTGTAAAATGTCTCCTTTCATAGATTTAAAAACTCTCAAATACTTAATTATGTATTTTTTTCAGAGAAAAGAAAAGGATATTTTAGAGAGAAATTAAAAGTATATATTAAAAAAATATATTTAGCCTCTAGAGATTGTCCTCCTCCTTTCAAGGATCCAATGTGTTTTTATAGTCCACGATTCTTACCTTTCAATTGAAGAAAATACTAAAAAATCATTATTTTCTAATAACATTAAAACATCTCTTATATGTCAGAGAATAAATATCTCCAACTCATCAAAATCTCATGGTTCAATATAGAGCCTAATAAGATTGTCAGAGTCACATGTATTTTGGCTTAATGCTTGGTTAAGACTGGGAATGATAGGTCTGACAACTTACAAAGCCTATACATGTTTGGTCTGAGCACTTGATTAAACTCAATGATACTGGGTCTGATAGTTTACAAAACATATATATATACTCGGGCTTAGCGCTTAACCAAACTAAAAAAATATTAACTATGGTAGTTCGTTAAAATTATATATACTCGAACTCAACGTTTGGTTGAGTTTAAGAATGTTGAGACTATGATATTTCGTTAAACCTATATATATTCAAGCTCAACATTTAATTGAGTTTAAAAATATTGAGTTATTATTTTACCATTAATTTTTTTATTTTGAACATGGATTTTAAACAAACAAAATATACATATAAAATAAGATAATCCATCAAATTATAATCCATTAATTTATGGTCGGTCATTAAATAAAAAGAGCAACAACTTAAAATGAGAGGATAAACTTGGTAAAGTACAAGACGAACCTCATCATCAGTATTTCTGTCGTCATAAACACCGTTAGAGGCACAGACACCAAGCCTCGGGAGGTGCACTAGGCCATAGATGGGGGCCACTTCAAGGTCCATTGAATGTGATGCATTAACAAACTGTACAGCCTCCCCTCCATTCCATGGCCGCACTTGGTTCATGCACCGCTTGCCCTCTCCAGTAAGTGCATCCTCCATAATTATGCTCAGATGATCCATGTCTAGATAGAGGAGGAGGATGCACCACCCTCCGCCTCCATTCAAATACATAACTTCTGATATAAAAAATTATCGAGCTAAAGAGTATCATCTCCATTTTTATATTTAAAAATATTAAATATCTGTACCCTTCTTTGTACAGGTGGAAAGGCTCATGTATCTAGATAAATGAAGATGGAGCCCTACGATTGTCGTCCCTGTCAATACCCTGGCCATGGGAGAGTGCAGTTCAACCATCACACAGAGAGTGAGGCTAGAATATCAATGTAGTGGAAATTAAGATGTGGATGTGACCAGACATGAGAGAGTGGGGCTGTGGTTGACAAAGAGAGGAGAATTCTTGGGCATGCGACAATGTAATTATTAGTTTTTGATTGTAGTAATCTGTGTTACAAAATAGGGTCCATTGACGAGACATGTCTTCGATTCGCTGGCTGGTTGGGGATGACTTGAGTGCTGAAACAAAACCGGCCATTGATCCGCTCTCAAGCTTTCTTACCAACTCAACTGGGTTTGATGCTGTGTGGTGATTTTGAATTACAAAAACATTGCTCCCATTTTTTTGTACTTGGATTACAGGATGGATCATTCACGTCTTTTCAATGTACTTTTTTTAATCTACAAGTAGTCATTTCCGAAAGCTTCAGAAATTGCAATATTTATGAATCTCCCCAGTTAATCTACACAACGACCATACATTTGTCCTTACAGAAAGAAGGTAGACAATATTGCTAGTTGTTCCATCCCAAGTCGACCAAGATTGTTTGAAGTGTTTGATCTTACCTTTGAATCCCTCCCATCAAAGAGCAGGGGGTGAATTTTATAATAAGATTGCGTGGAAGTTGAGGCAGCAGGTTCCCAAGGAAGATTGCCAAAGGTATGGGAGGGGATAGCTTTTAAAAAGAGTGTCATGGCCATGATCATGAAGCAAGAACAAGGGCATACATATGGCAATAACATTAATAAGGCCCTTCTCTACGGGAGGTTGGAGAAGACAGACAGAAGCACAATCATGCAGTAAGCCAAGCCAAATAAACAGCCTTCTCTTCCTCCTGGATCTTATGAAACATGGTGGTTAATGAAGGGAGAGGCGCCTAAGCAAGGGGTGAAAGAGGACAGTATGGACCGCCTGCCTGGCTTATGCCTGTAATTAAACTCTTAAATCCTCACTTTTTTTCTTGGAGGAAGCTATTTTTTATTTTTATTTTTCGTTCTCTTTGGGCATGGACTAGCTTTTCATTCCCAAGGACCACCTAGCTCGCTAGCTGCTTGGTCAGGACCATGTAATTATTGTTGGGAGAAATAAACATATGCGTTGGTTATGGATCTTATAGGCCTAGTTACAAGACTGGTCCGGCCTTGCGGGTCAATTTATTGACTCGAGGTTTGGATTACGCTATTTAGAGAGTGAAAAACCCGAAACCTTTTTCTTAAAAAACGATATTATTATAAGACATAACTTGAAGATCAAGCTAAAGACTTCATATACATATATATATATATTCTTGTTACTAAAAATCTATAAGATTATAATATTAACCAGGTAGGGTTTTTTTTATTTACTTCGTATCATTTAGTGTGTGTGTGTGTGTTTTCAATTCTTGCAAATCAGCTCTTTTGGGTTTTCATAAGTTTAAGGTATAATTTATTGAGTTTAATTTTATTATACCACAGAGACTGAGAGAAGGTATACTGGTAACGAGTATCCCAGTCCATTTCTATTATATTCATACAAATTTATTAAGAAATAAAATATATGTATATATATAATATGTACTATTTATTATTCAATATATAATAAAATTATATATATATTATTTTATTTTATTTTATATTGAATAATAACTAGTAGTCGGCTTCCAGTTAGGTTTCAAGACAAAACTCGTACCACCTTATCCATTACTCGTCAGAATGAATGTGATCCCTGTTCTTTTCCATTATCATCTTAATTTTGCAAAGTGGAAAAAGGAGGTGCACAGAAAGAAGAGGATATTATCTATTGCTCGAATTAGCAGCTTGAATGGTCAATTCTCAACAAACGAGTAATTCCAGCTCTATAAGTACATTGGGCAGATAAGTTTGAGATTTGTCGTTTCTTATTTGATGCTACCACTCTCTAGAGCTGAAGCCATGAAACCTTTGAAATGCAGAACAGTAATTACCAATGATACAAAGGATGCACAATGGCTGTGCTCCAGTGTCAGTCCTGCCAAGAAGGCGAGGGTCTTGAATGAGTGATCTTGATCCAGTTTCAGATTGCTGCTTTTGCATTTAATAGTTCCTCCAGGACTTGAACAGCACGCTGGCACAAATTAGTTTGAGCACATCAGTTGATTGCCCTTGTGAAGGATATCGTACCCTGCAGTACTTCCTGCCTCTAACCTGGTTACAGTCACAGAAAACTTGTGCCCAGAGTAAGGTCGTTCAAATTTGACAAAATCTGAGCACGTGTTGTTCCAATCTGTTGGGCAATTTCAACCTGTTCCTCCAACGGGATCATCTCATAACTGCAAAATGGAACGTCTCGATTTAGTCCGGTAGACAAAGTAGTAATCATGACAGATGACAATCCATGAGCAAATGCCAGCCTATGGATGCCTCGCATTCACTGGAATCACAGCAATGACAACCCATCCCAACATTCTAGTTATTTAATGAGATCATGTAAGAAACAGATCACAAATAGCCTTGACGACATGGTGTGATTGCCAACCAAAACAAAGAACCAAAACTGTGTTAGTAGTAATTTATATATCTCTCATTTCTCATTGAAGCAAATGCAAATGAGAAACTTTGTCAATGGTTAGTTATATACTTCTTATAAATGAGTATGCTCGCTTTAAGACTTAGGCCTACTTATAAATTGAAAGCTTACTTGGCCTAAGATAAACAAGTTGTTAATCAGCCTTAACCACCACCATTTAATCAGGTTGTTAACTTAACAGGAAGAACTTACTAGGAAAGCATTTCACAATCAACTATGCTTTCAGGGCCAGGTCGGTGAGCCTTTCCATCAGAGCGGAACTGGCGGAATGATTTTGGGTTTAAACCAGCTACATGGGGAACAGCATCAACAAGTTTCTTCTGCAGTGACTGCAGCCTACGAAATGTGAGCTCGTCAAGAGGTGCAATACAGCCTATGCTGCCGTCCAAAGTACCAAACAGTAAAGCAAAGCGATTGGTCTTGTCAGAAACTGGAGCGGCACCACTTCGATCAAGTGAAGGGGAAAGCATTTGCAACCTCATGAACTTAGTAACAAGGGCACCAACATGAAATTCAGCCCTTGAAAGCAGTTTCTGTCCTTTCCAACTCTCAGACATCTTTGGTGCATAATAGAATATCTGTTGTCACCAAAAAAATAAAATTGAAAATCAGTGAAAACAGAACCAACTTCACCCCATTCTGCTAATCCTTGTTTCCATTCAAAAATATTCTCAAAGTAAAACAATGAGCAAAAAGAATCTCTAGCAACAGAAATGCATGTAGATTGCATAAAAATCATAACAATGTGTAATCAAAATTCAAATTCATTGGCGATTTGTATATTCATGAATTCTATGATGGCAGTAATTTAATTTCCAGCCTCGCATTTGTCGCATCTTTACTTTTGGTTGCTGATATATTATGTTTGACAAAACAACTGCCAATTCAAAATCTAAATTTGCTCCAGTTTGTACATTCATTTTCTGTTTGAGCTAAGAAACTTCACAGTTTTAAGTCAACAATGCACCCCTTAATATGACAATGATAAGACTAGCCATGGCCTGTTAAGGGATTTCACCTGTCTAAAAATACAGTTAAGGACTTACCAGGTGAAGTGGCAAAGGTGAATACAGTATTGAAGGTCTCTCAAATTTCCAGAACAACGAAGATGATTTAGTCAAAAGCAGAAGAGGAAGTTAAGATAAAAACCAACTTCATAGTAGATATTGAAGGTATCAAAATTTCTAGTCTACTTGCAAGTTTTTCATCATAATGAAATTTATATAATTTTATCTCACCATTCTAATGCTGTCAACCAAAAACAATATCAGACAACATCAATGAAAGCAACATGTGATAAAGCCCAAACCTGAACATTCTTTTGTTCATCTGAAACCACAAGGCTCAAAGTACTTCCATCAATCAAAAACTCTGTTGAGAAACAATCAAGGGAGGCAAAATCCTTCGCCAGCAAGCTGAGCTGAGCTCCCTGCTCCTTCCAACTAAGAAAGTATATGCTTTTGTGAATGTCACCCAACAGAATAAAATTCTTCACCTGCAATTGCATGTAGAGGTATGGCCATGAAGAAAAGAAAGCATTAAGCAGGTGCATATGTTACATGAAAAAGACAGGATGCAGTGCTTCTATCAATGCTTCTACCTAACATGTTATGTTGGCGAGCCCTGCTGCAATACTGGACTAAACTTAAAAGTAACTAATCCCACTGGATAAATTTTCACAGCAAAAACCATCTATTGTCCATAAATTGAGAAAGGGTAATAAAGACAAACCAAACACGACAGTTTTTAACAAATACCCATCATTGTTATTGGATACAGCAAATTTGGTCACAATGATTCAATCAATATCAGAAAGTACAATTCACATCTTTGAATTCCCCCCCTCCCCTTATTTTTTATCCTTTTTCTCCTTTTGAAATGCAATAGCAACAAGCAGAAAAAAGTGAATCAACTTTACAACAGATAGCTATGTAAAGAAAAGTTCAGAAGAGATGCTGCCGTTGAGTGTCACTTACAATATTTAAGCTCACGACATATAATGGAGGAGCATCAGAAAATGCAACACCAGTCAACTCTGTACCGGTCCATTTGTGTAAAATAATTTTTGGACCAGAAGCTATCAACAGATGGCCTTGAAGTGAGGCTAAAGCAGATATAGCACCTTTCAATTCCTTAGAATAAACTTCTGAAACCTGAAGAGCACAGTGATGAAATCAATACTGATGAATGCAGACGTTTGAAAGACAGATTGGTTTAAGGGATTGCTATAGTGGATTAGTTATGTAATAACTAGTTGAACATAAAACATAAGGATTTATTAGCAAAGAGAGAACTATCAAAAAACATACCAAAATCTGAGAATTTTCTGGATTTTTCACTACAGAAAACAGCAGAATACGTCCTCTAGCAGCAACATCCTCCCCTTGCACATAAGCAGTCCCAACAGCCAAAAGTGTTTCATTTTCCTTTGTACTTGTATTCTGTGTTGAGGTACTATGTGAGTGAAAAATGGATCTTATTATAATTATATTGAAAATCAGAAACAATGGCATCAGAAAACAATCTAGAGTTACAAAAGACAAACACTGCTTAGCTGGTATGATGGTCCTTCTCGCTAAGTTTAGATATTCCATTGCGTATTCCTTTTAACAATTCCACTCGCTAAACCTCATTTTTACCCTTGAATTTCTCTTCATGTTGTTATAGAATTTTCTTTCTTGTTTTTTATGAAAATAAACTTACTCTCTCAAAACGTCACTCTCACAAGGAAAGTTGCTATGTATACACGGATTATTATCCGACCAACCACTCACACACACTCCATCTCTCATAAAAAAAAAAAGATGCTAAAAAGATATAATAGCAAAGTAGATGAAGGGATGGAAGAAGTCACTTACAAACAGTGAAACCATTCGTACAGTCAATGCATTTTCAGAAGTCTGCATTGGGATTGTAGCCTTAACTTGCCAAGGGCCATTAGATGGTTCCAAAATCCGAACCTCAAATTCATCTACACTGTAAGTTCGGTGTATTTCATCAGAACTCAAGTTATGATTCTCAATCTGATGGCCAACTTCTTGATCAACCAGTGATGAAAGAACTTGATTTACTGGCTTTTGAACCTGCAGAAGAATGTGAAAATGGCATTACAGCTGCAGGCTGTGCTCCATTTAAAAAACAAAAAAGGCCACCCAGAACTATATCATCACCAATATAATGTATAAGATGCCAGTATGACATGTTCAGGTAGAAGTTGCTACACCACACTATAGTCGAGACTCAGATGTCCATGGAGACAAAATATTTAATTTCTTTTGGCTACTGAAACTTGGGAACTGAAGAGTGAAAAATTTAACCAGATATAAAAGTTTTACTCGTTCCACTTCCAAGAATGCTAAAACATCATTTCTTTAATACAGTGATTTATTTCAGAAATCAGTCTGTAAATGAAGCAAGCAATAACAGAAGTTATAAAGGAAGCAAAGCAGATGTTGATTACTCCAGAGGAACATGGATCCGAAAGGATAAGTGCACAGTGTAGGAATCAACTCTCTCCCTCTCTCTCCTTTCCCACTATTTTTTCTGTCTTTGGCTAGCAAACACTTTGTTGGCAGAAAGGATAAGTGCAGTGTAGGAATCAACTCATCCCAACCTTGTTTTCTTTTTTTGTTTATCTTACCCAACCTAGTATTTTAGATTTGAAGCTCGTCAGTCTTAATATATGTCCCCAAAACCTTTCTGCCGCCATCCTTGCAGGTCCCTGGCAAGTTCTCACTACCTCTCTCTCTCTCTCTCTCTCTCTCTCACACACACACACACACACACACACACTCTTACTTATCCAGTTCCCCCTTCAACAAAATTGGGTCACCAAAATGACCAATCCAGATTGTGCTCCAAGATTATTCAATATGTAATTGTACTGCTATTCAGAACATGTGATGTAAATATATTTGCATATCCACAAATCCAGTAACTATGGGAAAGACACCGTAAAAAATAAGCTAAATAGGAAAATAGAGGATACTCCTATTAAGACTATTTTGATAACAAATAAAGCAAAATTTTCAATATGAACATTGTCTTTAATAATCAAAGACACCTTGGTAATTAATTATCAGTTCTCAAAGTTTCTCTTAGTTCTCTATCATACAATCCAAACTGAATTCCCATAACCAGCCACATATGATTTGGACCAGGCACTGTCCATGTCAGAATTATGCCCACAAAAACGCTGTTTTAACGATCTAAGAAAATACACTTCACAAAAACTAGCAAAGCAAGAAAAATTTAGAGAGAAAGAGAAGACACTTACAGGAACTGAAACTATGAGAGGGTATAAATTCCTCTCTGCAAAATAAGTCACTTGATGTGGAGTTCCTTTCAAAGGAATCTGACGAGAAAACAAAAATTTCTAATGAGCACATTGATGCCTGTAAGCAAATATCAACTCTCATATGGACAGATGATAGAGGAAACATGAATGAGAAAAGAGGAGCACCTTTTGCACTGGCCAGTAGTTGTCATAACTCGAGACAGATGACAGGTGACAAATCTTCAAATTGCCCTGTAAGATAGGAAAATGAAAAATGAATTCCACCCAACCTCAAAAGTTCTAATATATTCTATCAAAGCATCAAACAGAGAATAAGAATCTTATAATTGTTCAACCTGTGACGTGACATAAATGAGCCCATGATTACAATTAACAGTGTGAAGAACAGTGAAGGCAACAATAGATCCATCACATAGCTGCAAGAAAATCATATATAACAACACGAGAGTGAGATGAAGTGAAAGAAAAACAGGCACTTATCGAGTACCATGCTTCTTTGGGCGGTAAAAATGTCAAGAGACATCAAATTTGAATCATTAGATAGCAATTCAAATTGCCGAGAGCTTACCTGTGGATGAACTCGCAGTCGCTCTCTAAATACCATAAACCAAGCTGGTCTTGATCCAGAAAGGAAAAACCCTTGATAACCACTAATATTCTTGAAAGTCGTAATCCTTTGGCATGAGGTTTCACTTGACGTTTCCTCCCTAGTATATGTGTCCAAAGGGACCCGAACGAATCGCAGATTTCTAAGCCTTGAAGCACTGATGCTGCTAGCACCAACAGAACTTTGAGCAGAAACAGAATCTTCTAGTTTAGAAGTACCATCTGGACCTTCAAACAGGTATGCGTGGTAACAAAGAATTGTCCCATCAGTCAATATTCCAAAAAGAAAAGGCCGACTGTGACGCCCAGACCATCTCAGCATAGTCAATTCGACAACCTTCATGTTTTGAGTACTTTCTTTTCTGCCAGCACCGGCAACTTCTTCTTTCACCCCCTTCATCATATCTTTAGCAGGTTCCCCCGTGCAGGTATCAAGGAGATGAGTTCTTCCAGAGACAAATTTATCCACGAAGAACACAGAATTGAAATTTGGCACATCAAATATTTCAAGGGCACCAGTCTCATAACAAACAACACAGTATATATCACCCTGCTCATGAGCTCCACTGTCAGCACCATCAATAGCCTCGCTAATTCCAGTAGAAAGCCATGCATCTGTACTTGTCTTCCGGAGCCATGGCTCTGGCCCTTTATCATGATACAGTGTGCAGGCAGATACTGGTTTCATTGAGCTCTGAAAGGCAGACGGAGTGTTTACAGAAACTGTACAAGCAGAAGGATCTGAAATTCCAAATTAAACATGTCCCTTGTTAAAAATTCCAGAAAAGAAAAAAGAAAAATCTGTTAAACAAACAGAGAAGAAAAAAACCATGGTTTCACAATACAAGAAGGGCATGCCATGCCTGTACAAGGGCATATGAAAACAGATATCATTCACCCACCCAGATAGAATTGTTGGATCATATAGTATTATTACTGCAGTCGATTAACATTTACAGCCACCTGACTGTAAAATCCAATACCTTGGATGTTTCAGTTCAAACTTTAAACCTTAAGCAACTTGAAAAAATTAACAACAGCAGTGTCAAACTACCAGATTCTTCAAATTAATATCAATTACTGCAATTCCAGATGATATATGCCAAAACTATAGAGATTCACCATCTGAGGAACCTAATCTAGACAGAAGAGGTAGTTCTTACAAACTAGTCCAGACAACTGAATCAAAATGTTACTGGGATTCGGAGGGAACTTAAGGGTGAAGAAAAGATATGAAAGATATTGTTGTGGAAGAATGGACTGCACATGAAGAAGGATCAAACATTTCCATGTGGAAAATAATCCATATTTCACCCATGAATATTTCTGATCCCTCCACTTTGAGTAGGATCAAACTTTGTGGGCCCATGAAGAAGGAAATTGTCCTTTCATTTCCTTCCCATCACTCCAACCAGCCAAACATGAAAAAAATCCAGTTCTATCCTTTTCTCCTCCCTGCAGTATAGAAGCATCATCAATATGGTTGGAGAAGAATGACAATCATGGTTGCACTTTTGAAGACCGCAAGCTTCTTTCTATATTCCTTGGTGTTGTCAAAGGCAAAAGGCAATAAAAGTGCCCGAATGAACCCAGGTGATATACTATAGATTAAAAAAATATATATGTATAATATAATATTATATTATATTATATTATATTATATAAATCTCAAATATATACCTTCCCAATTAATATTAGATCATTAGAAAATAAAAAGAAAATATAAAATACCATTACATAATCATATAAAGTTTTATTTTCACCCTTAAAACAAAATAAGATAATTTAAAGTAGAAAGTAGCCAGATAGATTAAAAAGCAAACTTAAAAATCATCATCATTATTCATTAATCTTCAAAAACATCTTCATCCATGCTTTCATGTTCTGTAATTGCGTTGTTGTTCTCTGTTCAACGCAAAGTTTGGCTAGTGTTTCTCTTCAAGTGTCCTTCCTTGACTGTATGTCTCCCACTTTAATGATTTTTTTACCCTAATCATTGTTTTTTTCAAAAAAAAAAAAAAACCTAAGTTGTTTCTTGTGGTAAATTAAAAAATGAACAAAAAGGTCAAAACATAAATCAGTTAAAAAAAATGCAACAAAAAAAGAAGTATTTCAATCAGGTGCTCGCTTTAACGCTTGACACCCACTCATGAGGCACTCGCCTAGGCAGTGCTTCATTGAAATTCATCGCCCGAGGCTAATAAAGGCGTCGCCTCGCCTCGCCTGGTGCGTCTCAGCATCTTGAAAACATTAATTCTTCCAATACAGACCTTTAACAATGCTATAAGCTAATCTATATGAAGCTAAAATAGAAATTTTATTAAATGCAACACCATCAATACATTAATGAAGGTCAGCTTTCATAGGGTTCGGGTAACTAAGACTACCATCTTAGACATGTTCTAAGACTTTATAATGTGAATCAATCATATGGCATGATGCTTTACAATCTTAGAATTGCTATAGCATGAAGGCAAGGGCATTCTGGCCCACATAGTAACCTAGCATGAGAGCTCCCAAACTAGAATGGGAGGATCCAAGAACCTGTCCCTAAAAATATCCGCATACTTTGAGCACAAAAGAAGGGTATGAGCCTCTTCATTGAGTTACAAAATCTACGAAAAGCCTTCACAATTTGACCATGTCAAAATAAAAGGAACTAAAGAGACGTTTCATGGAATGCTACCATCCATTATGGAAGCTTTCATGGAAACTTGCTTGGAAAGAGAGTTGTGAGCTAACAAAACTATATCATAAAACTAAAACAAATATGTTGAAAGCTAATCCATGACATAACATACCTCCAACAAGAATCTGAATACTCCCGTCAGCCATTCTAACTAAAACATATGGATCCACAATAGACACATGCATCACTGTGGAACTCTCAGAACGACCAGTTTCCGAGTTAGAACCTCCAAAGCTTAAATCTTGAGTCATAAAAGAACCATCTAAGATTCGAGCACCACGTTCAAAAACCTGAACAACTCGACGTCTGAGAAGGGAAATAACCAAGAAGCAGGAAATTTTAGTTTCTAAGTTGATATCAAGAAAATGGAGCCAATTTCTCATCTCAAGGGAAAAGAAATAAAATGGAAAATAATTTGCGAAACATAGTCAAGCAACCAGTAAAGCAATAAAATCATTCAGTCACAATTTACAGCAAGCCTTAGATGACATGTCTTCAATCACTTATCATTTTAATTTGTATGACAAGTCATACATGTGCATATAGACAACAAGAAGCATAGCAAAAATCAATGGGAAAGGTAGTTGTATAGAATTTATTGGTACAGTTGACATTCATGCTTTTTAACAGCATAAAAAAATCGATAGAACAAACCCATTTACATTTCAGAAATTGAATGAATAGAAAAAATAGTCATCTAAAAGGCAAGCCAATATAAAGAAGCAAGGAAATCAGAACCGCATTCATAAGAAAGTAAATTCAAGTCACTGAAACTAGATGAATTCTCACCTTCCAAACAAGTTCCCTGCAGCAATTGTTCTTCCTTGAACAAAATAGTCCACACTTTCAGTGACTTCCGTCAAATGATCAGCAGTTTCAAGCACCTACCCAGCATGCAAAAATAGAGTGCAATTAAAGAATCAAATTACATGATGTTGATCATAAACTATTCAACTAAGGAGATGTTTTTGATAAGAAAATGACAACATTTGGAACTGCAAATTAGGTTTGATTTTTAAATTTTCTCCTCCATCATCTCAGTGTACATGTAGATGACTTTCAGAGTATAAGATGCTTTGCACTTATATTTAGTCATGCTTAGGGAGAGATGCACATGTACATGATTCCATGTGCTTTAGCAAATAAAAAATAAAGGGGTGGCAAGCTCCTAGGGTGGCCATAGAGATTACTGTGAAAAAGACATGAAATTACACCCCATAAATTATTCCAAAACTAGTAACTTATTGCCCAGTATTCATAATGAATTACTTGAATTTTGAAGATGGAGACATTCATTAAAATTACAGATAATAAACAGGATAATTCCCTATAGATGAGAAGCAACAATAATAAACATTCACAGGGGAGAGAGAGAAAGAGAGAATTAAATTTCACAGATAGAGGCATTCATCAAAATTATAGATAATAAACAGGTTGATTCTATATAGATGAGAAGCACAAAGTATCAAAGTCCATACCAGTGTGTGCGAGAGAGAGAGAAAGAGAGAGAGAGAGAGAGATGGACATTTTCATTTATAGTGTTCAAACTGCCCAAGTACAAGAAGTTTGCTCATATTCTTATTATAGCTATATCCTCTATTTAAGCTATGATGACATCAAGTAGAAACTCTTTGTGATATAGCATCGATCCCATTTAATAGGGGATTGTGCAATTGCTGACCTGAACAATGTCCTAAGCTCCTATATTTATCTTAAGTTTTCTGAAAAACAATAAGGCATATTATATGGATGTATATTTCAAACTTATTTTTGCAACTCTACTGCACTCACATATTTTACCATTTTTTTTCTCATTTGATTCCATAACTTTCCTGACTTGCCACTTTCACTTTGCCTACTTAGCTAGACAATTCTGATAATTTTACTGAATGCAGCAAATGGTCACTTGTATGAGAAAACACGAAGAAAAAAAAGACACAAAAATGCGGTGAAAGGACTGGAAAGTCTCTTGTTCAGTTATAAAGATATTAAACATAGCTCTTTCCATATGTTTGTATTATTCCAAATAGGAAATTGCAGATCAACTTGATATTTTAATAAAAATATTAAAAAAAAGATATGAAGACTTCTAGCAATTATCTTCTATGCATCAGGTCATTACAAGTTCAACTGAGAACCACACAGTTTGCAGATTTTGCAAATAACTCCTGTTAACACAAGTTAATGAGATTACCATTGTCCGTGCCTCCATACTTATGATCAAATATGCATGATATTCATCATCTGAAGCCATTTTCAATGAGTCAACACTATGACTACGTGCATTCTTGTGGTAAACAGTCCAAATTCCTTTACATCCAGGAAGTTCAACCTGTACTCAGAAACACGTGTACAAGAAAAGATGCACTTAGCCACGAGAAAAGTTGGTCTTAATGAAGTTGCAGTGCATAATTGTAAAACTGTACAGATTGAATAATGATTCCATTTACAAACTGTTCAGATAATAGATGGTATCATGTTGCAAACTGTCAGTGGCCTAAATGTAAATATTAAATCAACAATATCATCATCAATGAGACATGAAAGTACTTCATATTAACAAATTAGGATATATAAACTTTCATCTTGATAGAGGATTCTTTGTTGTACCTGAGAAGGAAATATTATGAAAAAAATGAAAAGAGTGATGGTAAAAGTTACTGGACCTTATGGAAGTAATCACAAGAAGTTTTAAGGGGAAAGAATGATGTTTTACCAGCAACAATACATTGTATGATCCAATAATAGGGACATCCAAGATAGTAAATGAAAAATATTCAAATAACAGAATCTGTATGGCATTGTAACATGGATACAACTCAACAATCCAAACAAAATCATAAGAAATTTTAAAGCTCAAAGCTATTTCCCGTCTAAGAATCATAAAAATAAGATTAAGGATAAACCTCTGTAATCATTTCTGGGCGAATTGATTGCTGAAGGACACAGAGAGCACCATTTTTACCGTGTCCAGAACAACACACCTGAAAAGATTAACCAAGAAAAATTTAAAGATAATAGAATTTGAAACAAGAGCTTTTCCATTCTGAAACTCTTGACTCGACAAAATCCATAAGTCATAACTTCTTATTTTGCTCAGTATATTCCTCTTGTAAACATGGAGCCAATTGTTAGATCTGAAGCCTGGTGGTACCAGAAATCAAATTGGGGGAGGGGGCTGAACATCTTGAGTGAACCTCAAAACTTACAGTAACTTATTCCTGAGATTTCAATTCCTTACCTTCTAATAGGTTTTAGAATATCAAATATGTAAAACATGACAAAAATAGCAGTCTGATGTGTGAAACTAACCAATTCATAGTTGCTTTGTTTGGAGATTCCAGTTGCATTTGCATCCGCATTAATCCTTAAACCATATGCAAAGTCCTTCAAAGGGCCAACATTGATCAACGAATCCCTCACTGTAAATGAGAAAGTTTTCTGTACCCATAAAGACAAAAAAGAGGGATGGGATTATTAAAAAAAAAAATGTAATTAGGAAAAATGCTAACCAGAATAAAATTAGAATAGACAGTCAAAGCTAAAATATCACAATAATTGTGGCAAAACATTAAAAAAAAAAACATCTGCCCAGGTAGGATTTATGGTCACGGTCATGGCAATCAAGAAACACATTTGTGTTATTTTCAGTGATAGGAAAAGGAGGATCATTTTAGATGAGCCTCAGACTTGAAAAGAAAACTAAGAAGATCAATAAGGTGCTATTGCTAAACTTAGAAGGATGGTGGAAATTGTTCAGTCTTCTTCCTCACTTTGAGTCCAACATGTTAGATGAGGCGATGCAATGCAATGCAATTTATCTTACCTATGATTCAAGATCAACTCCAGTAGCTACTTCAAACTCATACTTACTTGAGTTGTAAAACTCAAATCCTTTATTCTTTAATCAAAACCCTTAAATCCCCATATTTCCAGGCCTGGCTCGTCATAAAATGCTTTTAGTTGTAGGACAGAAATTCAAATCTGCCCTGCATCATTCCCAGGATAAGTGTTCTTGCTCCTTTATTTTTTACTTTTATAAAATGCATTGTGGATAAAGTATAAAGGAGAACAATAACTGATACAACCTGTGATGATTCTGCATTATTTGGCGCTGAACTATACAAGGAAAGTTCCTCCCCGCTAACCATATCTTGTAAAGCATCAGAAGAGGACACCTTCAATCGCTTTGCTGAAGGCAAATCACCTTCAATATCTCCAACCTGTAGATACACAGGTAGCAGAGAAGGTTTCAGAATTATAGAAAAAAGAAAACAGCAATTTCTAGAGAGAAATTTGCTTGAAAACAACTCTGGAAAAGAAATTTTTTATCAAGACCAGTTGTGAGAGGATAAAAAAATTAGTCCGACAATTTCAAGACTAAGATTTACAACATGATCCAAAGATGATTGCCAGTTGCTTGAATTTCAGAGGCAGAAAACATGTAGAATTTGATGGGCCAGAACAATTTCATTGAACTTGTCAACATTAACTTGCAAAGAGGAATGGAAGGCATCCAACACAATACCTCTTCCTTTAAACCAGGTGACAACATTGAAGATCCCAATCCAGAAGTAAACTGCACAAGCAAACTGTCTCCCAAACGACTTCCCAGAAAAAAGAACGAGTTTCCAAGTGTTGTAATATCCTGTATGAAAAAAAAAATGTTGTAGGAGAAAAACATAGTCAAGAATTATATCAATGGAAAGAATACAGAAGAAAGCTTCACATGAAAAGGAGTTTAGGACAGAATCCGTTAGAAGTAACTAACCGAAGTAAGCACTGAAGCTTTAGACTTGGAAAGATCAAGTCTCTGCACAACCCTTCAAGGGGAGAGGAAAAAGAAACATCAAATACATGAGCTATTCAAAATGAAACTTGATTCCAAAAGCACATGGAATATGAAAGATTCATAACATCAGAGCAAAATGATTTGAAAAAGGAAACATATGATGCAATTTCTTAAAACATGAAAATTTTGGACCAGCAAAATTTAACCTATTGTAAGAATTGCATACCAAGCTAAACTTTCCAAAGTGTTTAGCTTCTCAATATCATCTCTTTTCACAAGTATTTCAAATATATAAATCTATCTAGATCCAAATTTAAAATTTGATCTCTGTAGGGTAACATTGCATAGTACCAAATCCCATCACATGAGTTGCAGCAATATAACAATTTCTCTAACCACCGACCACCATTGCTATTTATAACCATCATCTTGTGAAGCAAAAAAACTCTTAGAGCATTGATAAAATATAGCAGTAACCAAACTTCAAAAACTATGTCAACAACCATAAATTTGCACACAGATAAATACCCAAATAATCTAGATTGCACATCTGACAAAAACAAGACAAAAATGAAAGGAAAAAAAAATCATCTCTGCGCTTTTTCATGCTTCTAGAACTCCTCATATCAAGTAATCTTAACAACTATAGTGGCCACTTGCTATATCACAAAAATAAACTAAATCTCAATTCAAAGACACCTCTGTCCCAAACTAGATGGATCTGCATGGCTCTGTTCCTCTCAATCAGCTTTGTTGCTGGCTAAACTCTAGAATTTAGGATTTCAAGCAAGTTATTATTAGTAATGCGGAAACTGCTAATTTGTGCAAGAAAATAGATAAATAAAAAAGAGATGGGACACAGCTACCTTCCATCATAAACAAGGGTCAGTAACAAGAGTTCCCCAGTTTTTGTTGACAGCAAGGCTACATCTTTTAATAGCCAAGTTGCATTGGCAGCATCAAGTTCCACACTGAAAGTTGCTCTTGGCAGCTCTTGACTAATGAAAGGGGAAAAAATAAAAGAAAATGCAAACAAAAAAGGCAGCATGTTTATAAGACAAACTGGAAAATTGAACAGCAGATTAATTCAATTGAAAGCTATAGTAGCGTGAAGAGACCAATTTTCTAAAAATTTTGCACAGATCAATTGGATTCACATTTAAGGGCTTGCTATTTTACAAAACGATGACAGAAAAACACAATACAGTTCAGATATTTTATTGTTTTTCTGAAGGCATGGTTTTAAAGAGGTAGACAGAGTAAATACCTGCTATCAACAGAAGCAGCATAGCTGTTCAGAGCCAATGCACAAGAAGCTGACTGCACAAACAACACACTCGTGTGTTATTATGCTTACAGATGAAAGAATAAAACTAGAAATATATCCATAAGAAATCAGACTCTGGCAGCAGTTGAGCTTACCTCACTGTGATAATGGATAGTGTTCACACCAATCACAAGAACACCGCCAATGGGAGATGGCACTGCAAGCAGCTTATACGCATCATGCGGGAGATTCTGAAGGAGAAAACAAATGTAAGAAAAAACTCTGCAAACTCTCAAATAATATATGAATTTTTGGGGGGGCTGTATGACATAGTTATTGCTTGAGACAATGTCCAATAAGATGGAAAAATGCGAGACCACCAGTTTTAACCCAAAGCAGAAAACTAAGACATCTTCATTAGAGATCAGAATTATTATGATGATTTGAAAATATTTATTAAAAATGCCAAAACTTCTATAAAGTGATGCTTTGATAATATCCATTCCCACCATGAATATATACAAGGCTAGATGTCCCAAGGTGGCACAACGTATGGAGACCTAACTGTAGAGAAATCTAGAGAAAATTCTGTAGTATTTTTATTAAATCTAAATAATAGTCTTTATCTCCATAAAATAAACTAGATATCCCTATTTATATTAGTCCTAAAATCTTTTATAGGAAAAGATTCCTAAAATTAACTAGGAAAATAATTAAAACAGGAAAATAGTAATTTCATGTTTCATATCAGTTGCTTTTAGGTTTCTTTGTGGACTTCTTTTCAGGTTTGGCCTTGTCAATCTGGTTCATAACTCCTCGGATAATTGTTCTACGTCACTAGGCATATGTCTCAAGAAATAGGCCTCTATAAAATTTCATATAAAGGTGACAAAAATTTGGCCAAAACACAGCTTTTCTAATATTAATTTTTTGATTCCTTAAGGTAGTTCTTTTAGAAACATACTCCAATAGACCATATAAGGGTAGGTTGCTTCAAAGTTGTACTGATACTAAGAGCAGAAATCATGCAAGTATGATGCTTCCACACAACACGCCCAGCCCAAGTAAGCTCTCGCTCGTGAAGGACAACCACCACAGGTTCAATATAATCTGCATATTGCAACACATCAGGAAACACCAAACAGTGTCAGAAATGTAAAATGATCAAAGCTCTTTGTGTACATGTTAAAATGAGAATACACAACTAGCTCATACAACATGCTAATGCCTTATGAAGAATATCATCGTATGAAGACAGTGTGTGGAAAGGTAGACTACCAGATTTCAAACTTGCAATCAGCAATTTAAAATGTCAATTAAAATTATGCAGTACAAAAAGTTTGGCATGCATATGTATCTATAATCCAGAAAAGTCTTTATCTTCAAAAATTAAACCAAACCTAGTCTGATCTACATATTCTTCGTAGGTAAGATACAAACCTCGAACCTACCCCCACCTACCCCCACCACACCCAAACTTTTTTGCCAGTGTTCACATGCTCACATATTGCAACATTCATTTTAAACATCCATTAGCCCCAGGTTTTAGGTTCAAAGCACGGTATAGAAAAGGAAATTGGGTTCATAAACCAGACTCACCATGCACAAATATAAAATCTTTTACATGTTTCATGTCTAAATCTCTAAGATTAATGATGTAAGAAGAGGCAATATGAGCAGAGATAGCAGCTCCAGAACCAAAAGCATCTTCATCTTGAACCAAGGCAGAACCAGCCTGACAACAAAAGTTTCAGAGTCAAAATTTTCTGTCTCAAAGATTAAAGTAAAGACATTACTATTTTTAATTTCGTTTATAAGAAACCACCTCATAAATGCAGGCACCAAAGCCTACCACCCATTCACAAAGCAAACGAAACTACCAAGTACCAACAAAGTTCAATGACTGTAAATCAGAAAGTAAACATCTGGAACAGATAATCTATGAATTATATGAAGTCTTCATTGCAAAAGAATATGCTTTCCAGCAAGCCAAAACCCAAAATTTTGGCAAGAATCCTTCAAGTAGTTGAGATGGGTAAACTAGCAAAGTGGTCCATTCTACTTTAGAGTTTGGAGCTCTACCAAGCTTGATCATGGGAAACTGTCTTCTTAAAGAAAGAATAATGTAGGTACACAAACTAAAAATAGTAGGAGTTCCCAATGAAGGGAAAATTATTCATATAGGAAAGATCCAAAACCAAGCAACAGTGAGCTAGCTGTTGGTGCTATAGTCAATCTGTGGAAAGCAGTGGATTTATTAGAATCAGTACTCTTCCCCTTAAGCTCTTTCACTTTGCTCCTTGCACAAAACCCAAAATATTGCTGAAGGTATAAACCCCAAGAGTTCTTTTTTTTTTTCTCTGCCTGTACAAAAACCATATCTCCAACGGTCTGTCAAGAGTTGCTTTCTTTATTTTTTTATTATTTTTTTATGGTTCATTTTTTATACAGGAATGAGTTAAATGTCATGGTTCATAGTTCATTTAATTTCAGAATTAATCCCGGATGGTATCTGGGTTCATATCATATATAAAAATGTGCCTTGTGTATAATGGCAACATCCAGCTCGAGACCCTTTGACATTCACAACACTAAAACAATTTAGCCATTAAAACAAAAACATTAGAACAGTTTTATGTTGTAATTCTATCAGGCGTGATTACTTTACAAGCTATTTACAAAAACATGATTCATCTTAAAGGAAAAAAGGGTTGAAGTAGTTGAATAACTTGGATTACAGAGAGTTAAAAGTTTCACTACATTAAGCAGGGAAAGTTACCTGAGCAGCCTTAAGTATTATCATCTGCAAATCATAAACAAGAACACCTCCGCATCTTCCTTGAGGATCAACCTTTACCAATGGACCTCTTGCAAATGATTCCCTACCTCTTTTCAAATGACGCCAGTCTGGACCTTCAAAACAATGCATAGAGCTGAAAAGGAATCAATTTTAAACAAAACAAGAAGTAAAACAATGTCAGAAAATCAAATAGATTTGTAGTAGCACAACTACCAAAATGCAATCAAAAGCTCCACATCAATGATGATGATAGACAGTATAAAACTTTACCTTGTGCGAAGTCCATGAATTGAATCATCAAACTCCAAAACAGAAATCTTTGCATCTTTAAATGCCAATATAATAGAATCCCTTCTCCTAGAATCATCACCACCTTCAACAGACAACACCCCCATTGACTCAACATTACCATGCAACCTGCAAAACCAATTCAACATTACCCTTCAAAAAACAAGAGAGAAAAAGGAGAGAAAAAGACAGGAACAATGAACAATTACATTGATAACCTCGGAATAAAAATCAAGTCTCTAACTTGGCCCAAACCCAAAACTACAAACACCTAAATCCACACATCCACAGAAAATGTTAGCTAGTTTAGCTTCCAATTTACCCGAACCCAAAAAACACAAACATCAGGTTTCCATTTTGAGCCAAACCCACAACAGATACATCTAAGACCAGCATACTGTTTAATCAGATATTTTAATGAGCCAAACCCGAGAACCTAAACCCTAAATTTCCACACACACAACTAAAATCTACCTTCTTTCAATCAAATTTCCAAATTCATCCAAAACCAGCAAACCCAAACCCCTAAAACCTTCAAAACGATCGTTCCTTTTTCAAATTTACCATACCTGTAATGGCAAACAAGCTCAAGAGAAGCTCCAGCAACACCATCCATAACTCCACCACGCTTCAATTCACCCGAACTCCTCGCCCCCTCTTCTTGAACCCTGACAACATAGAGTTCAAGAACATTACCGGAAGCAACAATTAGGTTCGGAGTAGGGCCAATTCCTCCACCGCGGCGGCGGCGTGAAGGCCAGTCAGAGTCAAGATCGTCAGTGTGGAGTTGAGGAAGATGGGCTGACTCGGAACGAGAATGGGTTACGAAACCAGACACGCACGTGTCTATGGTGGTTGGCCAGTGCATCATCTTGTAGGCAGCGTAGCTCATTGTGGTTAGGGTTTGGATTTGAGAAAATTGGGGGTTAGGGCTTTTGAATTGGAGAGAAAAGAGAGGAGCTTAAACCCTTTTTGTTTGGCGGGAGGGATTTGGGTGAGAAAATAGTGGCAAATGGATTGTAAGATGAGTAAATTAATATTTCAGTCCCTGAATTATTAACAGAATCATAACTTAGTCTTTCGTTTCTTAAAACCTTTAAATTTTATTTGCTTGACTCTTGTTGACCTCTTTTTTATTAAAACATTATACATTTGTTACTTTTTTTTATTAGTAGTGATTAAGAAAAAAATAAAAAA
>Ga0325403_1000562_pt1 | contig 26963 bp, 13 predicted proteins | sample PopdelMetagenome_19_FD_205665 | JGI IMG/M metagenome (GOLD analysis project Ga0325403, IMG submission 205665) | Populus deltoides microbial communities from Bellville, Georgia, United States - Xylem-PdKOR-R4 | ecosystem: Host-associated > Plants > Phyllosphere > Stem > Wood/Secondary xylem... | reverse complement strand
GCAAAGTTATGGATGTGTGGTGGGTGAAGGATGAAGAAGTTGAGGGGAAGAGAAGGAGAGAGAATAGAGATTGACATAGAAAGAAGCGATTTTTTGCTAGAGAGAAGAAATAAGAAGACATGTTTGATATGAAATCAGAGATTCTAGTCTTTTAATTGGAGCTTTATACTAATAAAATTATTGATAAAATATTAAATATTTATATTTTTAAATATTCTTCGGTAATTCCATTGACAACTAAAACTTAAATTTTCAATTAAACTTGAAATTTTAAGAAGAACCCCTAAAATTCTCTAATGAATTTTAAATCCGTCGATAATTTTGTATGTAATGGTCAGTGATAAAGCCATGGTTAATGATTTTCAACATATCATTTTGTTCACCTACATGGGTCCATTTGTTAACCAAAAGACGTTATTTGCTGTAAGCTTTCTCTTGAGGTGACTATAAGCTACGAGGTGCCTTTCATAATCAAAATTATACAACTGTTTGATTTGATTTTTGTTCATATGAAATAAATTTAGAAATGATATTTTATATATAATTCGATAATTTTTTTTTTATGATAATGGATATTCGAGATTTAAAAAATTAAACTCTACTAAAAAAACAATCTTAAGAGTTATAGTACTAAGTTGGCTATGCAGTGCTCGAGTTTTGATTTCTTAAGGGACGTTCAATTTGTTAGGAGGGTGGTGTTGTTAGGACTTGGTTAACTGAAATGTATTACATAAGCTGTAGATAACACAATACTCTTGTTTATTGTTGTGACTAGGCCAAGTAGCAGGAGAAACTTTTTCGTTTTTTTTAGGACCACACAAACTAATCAAGTAATGTGTGATATTTTGCTATATTTTGCAATAACAAATGGAAGAAGAAGAAAGAATGGGGGGAGATGAGGGGTCGATTGTCAGGTTATAACTTAAAAACTACCGATAGATATTAGCGACGAATTTATTTTTTTGTTAATACCGTTTTTAATAATGACACATCATTTCTTTTTATTCCTTCATTTCTAATTGTAATTCTCTTAGTATGTAATGATGAAAAAAATCTACCAGTATATATACTGAAGAATATAAAGAGAAAATATTTCGTATATATACCGAAGAATATAAAGAGAAAATATTTCGTTACTTATCAAAAGAAAAAAAATTCTTCAATATTTCTATTTAAATCTATTAATTTTATGATAGTGATATAAATATACTATTTCAATTCATAATATTTTGTATCGATCTCCGTAACTTTCGCTAGTGTTTTTTTATTTTTTTTCAAAAGTTAATGTTTAATCTCTGCCAGTTAATTTGCGAGCTTTCTATTTAGTGCAGTGTTAACAATGGCCAGTTAATTTGGACGCATTAGACGCAAGGATGACGCCTGCAAACTGTCAAATGATCCAAAATGCTAGAGCAAACTAAAGTCACAAGACTGGTATATGCATGGCAAGTGGAGATCAATTAAGAAAAAGAAGGTTTTTACTTTTCTTGACAAGACACTATGGCGCCGAGGAAGAAATCTTTCAGTGTCACTGGTCTAATTTGCCGCATTACCAAAAGTATATATAAAATATATGTAACCCTAAACTTACTTTCCAACAAATAGAAGAAAGACGAAGACCCACCAAAATTTCAACATTCTGTGGGGACAAATGAACATGGCAAATCGGTGATTGATCCCGATATTGACATCTTTACTCTTAGTTTATGTTCTAATCCAGCAGCAAGGCATGAAATAATTTTCTTTTCTTTTTTGGATCAATGAAAAATGTTGCAAATCTCGTCTTACACTTGACTTAATTCATAGTTCTAATTCTATTCTGATTCAAAGCTTCATTCTATTCTAATTCTAACTCTAAAGAGTACTACATGAATATGCATATTGGAATGAAAAGATTGCTGAGAGTTGAGCATGGTAAGCAACTCCAGCAAGTCCTGCCATGGTTATCACCATTTAAATACGTCCGGACAATAATGAATGAGTGTTAAATCCTGTCGGGAAAACTAGAAAATTGAAAGCCAAAAGAAAGCCTTGTGTACAAGTTTCAACCGATGTCACATGCGCCATGAAAGTTACCAATTGCTATTATCTTGATAAAGTTCTAACGTTTCCAAGGACCCAAATACCAGTTTATTTAGGATCTCCTCACTTACTCTCAAGCAGCACCTGTGCACCTTACACCTTCAATCAAGGGAGATTTATTATTGTTAATTAAGCTCTGACTTCATGGTACATTAATTTCACATGCCATGAAATAGAGGGCAACTCGGTTTCGCATTTATGATCATGAAGTGTGAATTAAGACGAAGAATTCTATGGATGTTGCTAGCCATTCGTGTGTAAACCTTCTCAAGTCTTGCATTTGTTAAAATTAGCATATATAGCTCTCTTATTGAGCTAAAGTTGATTAATGAAATAAATATTTACATGAAGATCATCGTCAACAAAGCCTTCAAATTCAAGGTCTTTCCGACAATCCTATATATTTATCATGGATAGCATCGCACTGAGGTCAAAAAACAGTCATGAGGTTTGTGAAGATGTAATATCTTTTCCCCTCGTAAATATAATATAAATATTCAGTGCTCATTACCGAAAGGAAAAAAAGAGGTTCAGGTTGACCCTACATTAATGAACTCGTAAACCTACTTTACTTTTCTAAAACTTATTCCACCATGAGAATGCCCTATAAATAACTCGGGTTGGTATTGCCTAACCTCCTTCAAAAGTGTTTCTCCTTGGTTTTAAAGATTATTAAGCTCAAGAAATGGCGAGGAGGGAGTTCATGTCCACTACTCAGGTGCTGATGGTGGTGTTTCTTGTATTTTTCATGTTTCAAAGCAGAGTGGCTTCCAGGACTGGCATAAGTTGTACTCTTGCTTGTCATGTTGATGAAGGAACAAGAACACAAGAGCATGCAGATATGGAAGATGATTCAGGAGATGATTATGATTACTATAGAAGGTATGGTGATGTTCCAAGCCCAGGTATCGGTCACTGAAGGGAGAGTTGGGCTCTTCTATATCTCCTTGACGGTGTTTTTCTCTTTTTCCCTTTCTTTTGTCCATTATACATATGGTTTTATATCTGTTGATTTGGTTGAATCTCTGCTCCATCTTGTTCCTTGTATAGCTATATTATACTATTTTTTCTTCACCTGTTTTAATAAATATAAGAAATTTTATTAAGTATTTGGTCAAACTGTTGATTCTAGGTTATCCTCATGGCAAATCAATAGATTTCAGCCTAATTTTTATTGTTTTTTTTTCTCAGTATAGTCAAGGGGTTCGTTCCACATCGAGTCCACTTTTTGGAAACTCACTCACTCTCTTTATATATAATTTCTCTGGGGCATACCTGGTCTGCAATTGTGTGGACATATTCCAAAGAAAGTCCCTCGATTATTTTCACAAGTGATCATGGCTTATGATAATTGCTCTTATTTTATTGTTTTTCTTTCCCTCAGAAAGGGATAGCTACGGAATTCAGATCACCAAACTGCACGCTTCATGATGTGGTTTAATTGCTAGCTTTTATGCATGAATTATGAATATCATAAACCCAGCAATTTCGTTTGTGTTTTGTTTTTCCATTCCCAACAAGGAGCGATGAGCAGGGATATATGGTAAATGGTATCGATTTAGATACTAGACTCTCGTGTTGTTCTTAACAAAACAGTTAAGAAGGTAATTCAGGTGAATATTGAAGGTATTTCGAATTTTTTTTCCTTTGATTTTGACGATGTCTTAATCATTTAGGCCAACTAGTCGTTAGCAAATGTATAGTATTCAAGGTTAGGGTTTTTTTTTTTTTTTTGAAACTCATCCCTTCAATTCAGTTTCTATCTTTTTCTGCCGTCAAAATCAAGAGCGTGGTAATAATTACGGTTAAAATATTTTTTTATTTAAGAATATATTAAAATAATATTTTTTTTATTTTTTAAAATTATTTTTAATATCCATCCATTATAATAATTTAAAAATATAAAAATAATTTTAAATTAAAAAAATTAAAATTAAAAAAAATATAATTTTAATCACATTTTTCAAAGCCAAACTCAAAACCATCACGCAAACAAAACTAAAAATTATTTTTTTTCTTTGATTTTGACCGACGATGTCTTGGTCATATAGCCCATCTAAGTCGTTAGCAAATATATACTAATCAAGGTTGGGTTTTTATATATTTTTTAAAACTCATCCCTTCAATCCAATTTTTATCTTTTTCTGTGATTAACATTAGTAGGGCGGTAGGTATTATGATTTAAAATATTTTTTATTTAAAAATATATTAAAATAATATATATTTTTTTATTTTTTTAAAAAATTATTTTTAATATCAGTATATTATAATATTTTTTTTTGTGTTTATCAAAATATCCTTACACCATTTCTTATTTTTTTAAAATTATAAAATTAATTTTATTCAGGGTTTGCGGTTATCCTTCTAATTAATACTATACATTAAAATAATATAAAAATATAAAAATAAATTTTAAAAAAATATAATTTCAATCCCGTTTTCAAAAACGATAGGAAACTCAAAACCATCACGCAAACAAAACGACATTGTACAGGGAAAAAGACACAAGAACAAGCATCCGAGGTTAGCATTTGGTTGATTGGTTCGAAGGACACCATGGAAATGATAGATACGAGAAAATCCAGAATTATCTCTATCTCATAGGGAATGTTTCTACCTCTTTTTTTGAGGGGACACGCGAAAGAGACGACGACGGGAAATTTTGATGAGTTTTTTTCAACTATGTCCATAAATTTCTTGTTATTCCAAACTATACTCTTCCCTAAACAATCTTGACCATCCATCTTACCCGGGTTATTTTCCGCCTTTAGATCTACTTAAACAAAGAGAATTCAAAAACAAAAAACAAAAAAGAAGGAAAAATAAAGAAAAGAGAGATGGGAAAGAAGGAAAATTATCTTATCTTTAGGGAATTGATGGACACAAAATTGGACTATTTTATTATTAGAATTGAAAGATATATTAATTTGAAATTCTAGATTAAAAAATTCAGACCCAGTGGTTGTGATTATTTTTCAAAATACTTTGAAAATGTATCAAAATAATATTTTTTTTATTTTTTAAAAATTATTTTTGATATCAGCGCATCAAAATGATCTAAAAACATAAAAAAATATTAATTTAAAGTAAAAAAATAAAAAAATTTAATTTTTTTTAAAAACATTTTTAAAATATAAAAATAAATAAAATTGTTTGGATATGTTTCTTGGTCGATGAACAGAAAAAAAAATGATTATTCTCGTTAGAATAAAAAAAAAAATTCTTAAATTCGATGATCAAATAAGGAAGAAGGCAATGCACGGTTTCTCATCCACGTAGATAACACATCTTTCCACTCCTTTCCTCCAACCTAGGCCTGCATAGTGGTACATGTTCAAGTGACACTTTTTTTATTTTTAAGTTTTTATTTTCATCTTTTTTTTTAATTTCATCAATTTATTTTCTTATTTATTTATGTATTATATATTAGAATTAATTAATTAATTTTTATAATGAAAAAAATAATTAATTACTAGTTAAATATGGTTCAAGGTGACATGCCATTTAATAGATGTATTCTTTTATTATGTTTTTTTTTTAATATTAAATCAATGCATTTTTTTATCACCATAGGTAAATCTAATAGGATGGATATATAATTTTAATCATATATATAATTTGTTGAAAATGTAAGCAAATAAAGAAAATAAATATGAATAATTGGGTGGTAAAACTGATCACTGGATATAATACTTAAAATAAAAATTAATTTGAATAATAAAATCAATCACCAAATGCAAATTAATGCAATCAAATTAAAATAAATTGGACTACAAAGCCAATTAGTACTAGATGAAAATATAATTAAAATAAATTTGAATTATAAAAATAAATTTCTATATAAAATTGATGAATTAAATTTCAAGGACTAATTATATACTAATTTGTATTCAAAATTTACCAAAATATTTACTATTTAGAAATAAAATTAAAATTTAAAAGAATTTATCACCTAAATGAAACTAAAATATTTGACAAAAGTAAATTAAAAGACAAAGAATTGACCACCTAAATTAAACTAAGTGTTTGTTAAAAGTAAATTAAAAAAACAAAGAATAAAACTTAAGGTTGTAGAGATAATAAAAATAAATCTAGAGGTTCTTATTTCATCTAGCTATTCCCATGCAATTTATTATTTCTTGTTATAAAAATCCAATTCTTCATGTTGATTAAAAAAAAATCACTTAATTATTCAATATTTTTTTGTTGAATAATATTAGAAATATTTTCACATAATAATTAAACATATCTCCATGTAAATTAAAATATTTGAAGATTCATTGAATTCTTTGTATTTTTTAATATAAAATTACACCAATTGTAGTAAAGTATCTTTATCTTTCGCTTAACTAATGGTTTTTAATCTAGGAAGTTTTTAATCATAAATTATTTCTTGGTTTTATTATGATTCATTTGATCAAACAATAATTGGCTAGAAAAAATGTAAGCAATAAGATAAATAATTAAGAATTTAAATTGTGTAATCAAACTAGACTACATCAAAGTTCTAAAAAGATAAAATTTATTTCATAATAAATATGAGAGCAACCATGTTTTTATTGGAATACATCAAAACAAAATTAAGGAGAAGAATTAAACTATTTTTCTTGAAATCTATTAATGAGGCACTTTACCCGAACATAACTTCTTCTACAATATCTCTCCTTTTTCATTGTTTCTTCTCTCCTCCTCTTTCCCCCAAGTTATCAATGGTGAAAAATCTTTTTTTCTTAGCAACTCTAGTTATGTTTTTGACCCTTAATTCAAGGTATATTTTGTCCATCAAATTAACTTATTTTAAGAAAGTATAAATATCAAAGTTATAGATGTCTCCTTTTATCTTTCTCTTTCCACAAAGATTGCTTAATTTGGATATTTTTAAAGAAACGTTATGTTTGATTTACTAAGATATGCTTCTGAAATTTCTAGTAAGGAAGTTTATTGATTTTTACAATAGGAAATTTCACTTTCCTCTTTCCCTACTTTTTCAAAATGCATGCATAAATGAACCTTACCTCTTTAAGGTAAATTTTCTTATTTAATTGACTTTTAAATAGGCTTCCTCAATACCATGAGCCTTGATCTAATTAGTGTTAATATTTCACTAGAATTCTAGGATTGATGCTGAATTTTTACTTTAAAACTCATGATTCCATGAATTTATTGCTCCCTATATATAATTAAGAATAAATAAATAAAAATTATATAAAATAAAGATATTGAAAATAAGCTAGCATAAAATTAAATGTAAGAGTATTGTAAAAATTATATAAAAATTAAGAATATCAAATACCCCCAAACTTACTTATTATTAATCCTTAAACAAGAAAAAAAAGAAAAACAACTAAAAACAAGAATTGACTTAATTTATAAGGTTTCCCACCTCAAAGGTTGCCTTAAGTTTATAATCTAAAGAAATCATCTAATATCACACAAATCTATAAGTTAATTTCAAACTTAATTATACCTCATTATCAACTATCTCATTCATGCATACCTATTATTTTCACTTCATTATTAGCTCCTCGGATGAATTTTTTATGAAAACAAGTAAAAATAAAATTGATATTTTAACCTCTATAAGCTTGCTTTCAAATCAATCTCCACTAATGTAGAATAACAATATTACTAAGGATGAATAGGTTTGTATTAGGCTTATAGTGCAAAGCTAAGATGAGGACTATAAAGAAAGGATATGATTCAAATAAAGCAAGAGAACTTAATTCTAAACACAAATAAACACTCACTTTAAACACATACACTACTCCTCAAACATTTGAATCTCACAAAACACCTTTTTATCATACTTTCAGAGATTCTCTTTTTTTTTTTTTTTTTTATCTTTTAGGAAATAACATAACTTCCTAACACCTTGTTGACTTTTCACACCTCTAAACGTATGACTTTGATAACGTAAGTTGTGGTAAAATTTACTTTAGACTTTCTACCTCTCACACCTTATATACTCTACTAAGAATGAAAATGATGTAAATTCAATTCTTTTAAAAAGTAAGGAAGTTAGTGTTTAAGGTCAGATACTGAATATAATGTTATATATATATATATATATATATATATATATAACAAGAGTTTGTTGAGATCATACAAATTTACAGTATTCATATAAAGCTTCTCTAAGCATGCAAAGTAGTTAATAATCATGATAAACATTCATTGAATATAGAAAATATCAAATTACACAAAATCAAGTAATGGATAAACCAATAGACTTAAGAGATAAGGTTTTTTTTTCCAAGAATTATAATAAATTTCAACCATATTTTTATTATAGGTTTTTTTATTCATCAAACCAATTTTGTTTTTTATTTTTATTCTTGGTGTTTCAAACATAAACACATTATTCTCAATGAAAAAGTAAAGAAAATGAAAAATAATGAGAAGGGGTAAGAAGTGCTCCTCTGATTTCTAATTAAATGTTGGTCTTAAAAGTGCAACTATATAACCCATTGGAGATCTCTCAAACTTATGCAACCTGAAAAAAAAAAAACAAAGATTAAAAAAAAATAGTTAAAGAGAGAAGAAAAAAAAATTAGGTTGCCTTCAAAAAAATGCTTTATTTAAAATATATGGTTAGATCATTCTCCAAGTTATTATTTAGAATTGATGAGATTGATAAAAACTTTTGTGTGATAAATTTTCCATCCACATAAAGCTTTAACATTTTTTATTGACCTTGAATGTCCCTTTTATTTTATGATAAACTTCAATCGCTTTATATGGAAAAACGTGAGTCACAACAAATGATCTTGACCATCTAGATCGTAATTTTTTTTAAAAAACATTGATCTTAAATTAAATAGTAAAACTTTGTGTTCCACTTTGAATTCTCTTCTCAAAATATGCTTATCATGCCATCATTTTTAGCTTTAACCTTGGAAATTCAAGTGTTCTCATAAACATTATTGTGAAATTCATTCATTTAATTAATTTTCAACATTCTCTTTATCACTTGTAACATTTAAATCAAAATTAAGTGCCTTTATTTCATTTAATTAATTTTCAATATTGTTCTCTTATCACTTGTAATATTTAAATCAAAATTAAGTGCCTTTATTACCTAATAAACTCTATATTTTAGCTCCACGAGTAAATAACATGTTTTTCCATAAACTAAATAATAAGTTGGCATTCCAATTGGTGTTTTAAATGTTTTCTTATAAGCCTATAATGCATTTTTTAACATTCATGCCCAATCGAAAAATCTTTTCACTTTTAATGAATGGCAATATTAGAGTACACTCTTTGTCAACAATGCCGATAAAGAAAAGTTTCCTCTTGAAAATAAATAAATAAAAAATTTTTTTGTTGATATTTCATCTTAGAAATTATAATTTTTGAGACTAAGTAGTTGACTATGTTGGAATACTATGGAACAAATTGCACAACCATCAAGTTCTCATCAAAAAAATGTTTCATTAATTGGCAATTGCTACTCATCTCCCCCACCTTTGTGCTCAATCAAGCTCTCACAATTGGTATTTAGTGAAAGGTAGTTTCGATAGTTTCCAGTTTGTTCAGCTGCTTCCATTAACTTTACACCAGTGTGTTCAATGTAGATTATTTTCATCTCAGCTGTAGCATTCTTATTATGATGATTAACTCTACCATTGACGCTGGATTAGATTTTTGAGCGACAATGTGATAGTCACTGCATGATTGATCATAGTACGTAGTCCTCTGTGAAAGAATTCAAAAAGTGAAACCTGTGTTTTGGAGGTGTGTCCTTATCATGTTATCTTGAACATCCTTGTTGAATGACAGGTCTCAGGTGATGAATCTGAAGATTCTCCTAGTGCGAAAAGAATGGTTAGTGTAACTCACAGTCTATGACTTTCTGCAGAACTCCCCTCCGACAGAGGTGATTTATATAGAACTTGCTCTCATTTGAATGATTGATATAATTGTCTATATGATTTTTCTTTGTTGTACTTCATGGGATTCTTGTGTATTTCTAATCGTACTTTATCATACTTATTGTAGACATGTTCTGAACCATGCTTGTCTTTGATCCTACAGACAAAACCCCATTTAGTCAAATAGGCAAGGGAAGCTCTGTTGAGGCATCTCACATCTATTCTTGGAAATGATGAGGTAGCTGCTCATTTCATGTTGTTGCATCTTCTGTCTAGGGTAAATGATTTTCTTTCATTCTCACGTTTTCAGTTATAGTTCATCTATGTTGGCTCTACTTCTTTATTGTATTCCATATCTTTTGTAAACCTCTTCTCTTCCCACATCTGGTAATTCTGGCCAGTAAAGTAATGAGTTTTCTTAAGCAGGTACATGCCAGAGCAGATAATGTTGCTGTTGGGAAGCTTTCTTTGAACCTTACTTGTATTAGCAAAGAGATCGCATCTGTCGGCACTAAACTAAAGTATTGTCATCAAGAATCTTCTTCCCTTCACAAAATGCATACCCCTGACTGTGGAATATCTCAACACTGCTTCTCTTTCTCCCAAAAAGGATTATCAAATAAATAGGTAGTGAATTTGTAAATTTTGCTACTGCAAATCAGTTGTCCTTTACATAGCATTTTATATTGGAACCACCAATCTCTGGATAGTGCTTGACAGTCTAACATGCTTGATGTTTCAGACTGATACCTGGAGTTCTACAGCTAGCCGAGGGCTCACACTTAATGTTTGATGAGACATGTTTGGAAACAGGAACCCTCAATTCTGCTGGGGTGGAGAACGCAAGGCTGCTAAAAGCCCTGACAGAGTTGCAAAAGGTGATGATCATTCGTGAAGTGTCCTCTTTAGTAGATAGTTAATTGGATTGGAATGTTCTGTTTGATTTGCCCTTCTCCTAGGAGGGTGACTTCCTATTGTAGTCATTTCTTTTTATTAAAAAGGCCTACTCTTAATATTATAGTTTGTCTGGTGGAGCGTCAATGTCAGAAACTCTTCATGTTTTTTTTCCACAACAGGAACTAATCGACAATTTTTTTATATTAATTTTCTATAAACCTGCTGTGTAGTCTCTTATCACTTGCACTTTATTGGGTGTAATGAGGTCACTCACTATTAAGAAATTGTTTGTCTCAGGTTGAGTATGGTTTCAAGTATTAGAAGATGGAGATGATGGCTGATGTCCAAATGCTAATATCGTCAGAGGGGAAATCAAACATCTTGCCAGCTGATATAATTATGTCATTCCAGCCTTCTTCGGGAGGTTCCTCAGATGTTGTGCCTGCAGAAATCCTGGAAGCTTGGAGATGGTACTTGGCTACTGTTAGATAATACCTCAGTTGATCGAGTCAGATATGCATAAAAGTTAAGTTTAAGTATTTAATTAGATTTTTAATAGTTGAATTTGATTTAATTATAAGTTTAATTAAGGTTCTAATTAATTTTAAGAATTAATTTAGGTCACAATTAAAAGAATTAATTAAGTGTAGGAATTTAATTAGACTTTTAATTGGTCAAATTAATTTTATTAATGATTTAATTTGTGAGAAATTTAAGTTTGAAAGTGTAACTCAGGTTTAATTGGAAAGATTGTAATTTCAGAGGACAAGATTTAATTTTTACAAACTTTAATTTGATGAAACCGGGGGTAAAATTACACGAAAATCAAAGTTTAAGGCCAATTAAAAGTTAAATTAAAGAAATTCAAGATCGAGGACTTTTTCGCAAAAGGCATGCAAAGTCGGGAGCCAAATTCTGTTGAAAATAGGGGTAAAATTGAAGAAATTAAAAGTTTGAAAATCAATTGAGGATGGAGTTGAAAATATTTAAGATTAAAGATCATGTTGAAAAACATGTTAAAATCAAAAGATCATTTTGAAACTTCATATGGGTAAAATTGAATTGATTCATAAAATCAGACGCAATTGATGGTTTAATTGAACAAACTCAAAAGATTGAGAGTTTAAATTAAAAAGAAAAATTAAAACCTTAATTGATCTAGGGTTATCAACACTACATCATTTTATTTAAATGAAATAGTGCGTTTTGACCAAAACTACACCGTTTTGTTTAGTCATTAACGAAAAATAAGAATAAGAAGGCCAGACGACTCTTCTTTCGGTTTTAATACCACCTTCCAAGCCTAAAACCTCTCTTATCTCTCCTCATGCCAAATAAATAACAAACCTCCCTCATGCCTTGACAATATACTCCTACCTAGACAAAACAAAGGCTCATTTGTAGCCTTGAAGGTGTTGCTATAAGAGCTCAAAACCCACACCATAACCAGTCTTGCTTTCCAGAAACTAACAAAAATCAGCTAGTATACTCCCCTTGTCAACTTTTAAATGTTGAAAGGCTGATCCTCAACCTCAATGGATGACTGGAATTCATTCCTCGACATTAAAAGATGAGGATTGTCCAGCTCATAGCCTCTGGATGATCCTCATTACCCTTTAAAAACTTATGCCAAAAGCCATGGAAGGAAGGAGAAAACCTTGAAACTACACACTCTCACACTATAAAACCCAAAAACCCTTAGCCAAATCATTAACCAATCCAGAAAAACAATAGAAATCCTTTCATAATCCACTATTAGAACTCCAAACTTGGTTTAGAAATCCCTAATTAAAAGGTATTTTTGTTGGAGAAGGTATATCTCTAATTTTAAGGATGGGATGAAACTCAATTAGCACATCCTCTCCTCTTTCATTCTGCTTATTAAATATTTGTATTTGATGTTCATTATTTATTCTCCTTTTAGCTATTTATTATTTTTTATACAGTTGGGGCTTAATTTGATCTTTTCAAATGCTTGGTTATGACATGATCTAGTATATATAGGTTTTGTTTGAGGCTTAGTTTGATATTTAGAATAGTTTATTGGAGTGTTAAATGGTAAATTTAAACACAATTTAACATGTTTTAATGATTATAGATGTTTAGTAAAGGCTTAAGGCAGAATATGTTAAAAATAGTATTGTTTTTTTATTTTATTTTTATGTTAGGTCATTCTTAATGGTTGATTTGGTTTGTTTAATCCAAATACACATTATTTATGGTTAAGAATGTGAAAAATAGCGAATAGAACAATGTTTAAAGGTATTTTTGGTTGTTGTAGGAGATATGGACTTTGCTTGCTATTTTACTTTTGATTTTATATTTCTTGTTATTTTCAAGTTTCAAGCAAGTTGTGTTGAGCATCCTTAAGCTAGTGTTGCGATGTCGCGGTTGCATAAATTAATTACCCTAACTTCAAACACAACACACAAGATAGTATAAAGCAAGTAAAGGGTCGATCCCACGAGGAAGGTTCAAGTCAAATTTTTATACTAGATGATATGCACTTTGGGGGGGAGTTTGGACATTATCTAGGCTAAAGCAAAAGAAAACAAAAAACTATCAAGCGAAATTAAATAAAATCAGAAAATTATCAAGAGAACAAACCTTGGTCGTAAGCACACATCCACCTACAGAAATCAAAACTGATTATGGAAACAAAACATCAATTTATATTCTGAATATTTATCTCTTCTTAACATTGGTTAGTTAACGGATCCGTCGTATAACTAACCATAACTATCAAACAACCACAGTGTCCACACTAGTTATTTAATTCAACGGTAGCCTTAAGAACTAGATAAGTTGATTAATCAAGAAAACACAACTGTCCGCAGTCTATGTTTGATTTGATTGAATGTTCTCCCTAAGATTAATAACGTAGATCTGTTATAATTATTAAACTCAGTTGCTTCACAAGTTCATATACCACAACTCCGGTTTTGATATCAAACTTAGCAATAGATTGTCTACCATAATAACTTAAAGTCTGCTCTAGCAATTAAAATAAACAATCATAGAAAAAATAAGCATAAGAGAACAAACATATTCATCATATAAACTGAAAAGAAAAGGTAAAATAAATATCACAGTTCTTGAAATCCGAAGGTTTTCGTGTCCTTGCAACCAAGAAAAAGAGTTTAGCCTTGCATGTTTGTTGAAAAACTAATAAAAAAAAGGAGGAATGCATGATTTCAGGTTTCTTAGAGGAGGGGGCGTTTTTCTCCTCTTGGATGGCAGCCCCCCTTCTCTTCTCTCATTCTTTTTATATCCTAGAAAACCCTTGTCTCTATTTTACAAAATAGTCCTCCCTTAAGTATATTGTTTACATTTAAGTACTTCAATAACTATTTTTCTAAAAAAGAATAAATAGCCTTGCATGAAATCTTCAAACTTTGACTTATAGGAGCTAAATTTCTGAAATAATAACTTAGATATCGGTTTAGATGCTTCGAAACGTAATTTGGGCTCGTTTCTTTACGAAACTTGTTTGTTGGCAGAATTTAGTTGTCAACTTTGAAAACTCATATCTCCCTCATATGACATCATTTTTGGCTGAAATGTGGAGCGTTGATAGGCCTTTGAGTCAGGAATCTAAAAAAATTAAGTTTGCATCAATTGTACTTCTGTAGCTCTAGATATTCAAGTCGGAATGGCCGAAGGTCAACACTGGCAGATTGTGAATTTGACTTTAAAGATTGCGATTTCCATGCTCTTCATTATTTTATTTTCATGCCTTAGATGTCCAAAAAAGCATGGATGTTAGCTTTTTAATGCCACTAAAATCACTTCATTTCAACATCTAGAGCTTACGCTCTGCACAAAACATCGACTGAATGTTAAATTTGCCAATTACCTCCAATTTACTCCTTTTTGCATCTTTCATCCAAAAGTGCCTTCAAAACATAAAACAAAGAATATCAAGATATTTTACATATAAAATATAGGCAAAACACTAGTTAAATATGCGTGAAACTATCAAATAATATGGTTGCATCAGCTAGAGTTGATAAGTTTAGGCTATTTCCTGGCTTCTTAAGGCTTGTTTTTAGGCTAAACTCTTGTTGAGCAGTTCTGGGTTTTTCTTGGTTTTTGGGTTGACATTCGTTAGATGAATATTGTTTTAGGTCTTTGATTTCTGTGTCTTTTTATTGTTTGTTGGCTCTTACATATGCAAGTATGCTTGTTGATCATTAAGACTTAAAAACATTGAAATCTTGGCATTTGATCTTCAATTCTTTGTTTTGTATTTTTTTTTCTTAAAATCAAATAATCGTGACATTTGATTGTTTGTTGTGTTACTCCAACCCCAAAATCTTGTTTAAGTGTCATTTTTACATGTCTTAGTGCCCTGAATTTGACGTGATCTGGTCTGAAATGAAATTCATGTTGTTGGGTTCTTCAACATGTTCTTCGTGCTCTTCATGAATTTCAGCAAAAATCTCTAGTTTGATCTTTATTTGTTTTGTTTTATTTCTAGGTTATGATTTTGGTCTTGGGCCTCAAGCCATGAATCCCAACCCATGTGCTTAGGTTGAGCCCATTTTAAGTTGTTTTTCTAGACTTAGGCTAAAAAGCCTATCACACATGGTTGGGCTGAGCCAATTCCGGCCATAAAAGTGTGTTTGACAAGCCTAGTTTTTACCATAGTTTTTAAACCCGATCCAGTGGTCAACCCGATCTAATGATCGGGTCACGGGTCAGATGGGTTGACCCAGGTCAACAAAAAAAAACATTTCACCAACTCCTCACAAATGCCCTCGATTAAAAACCCAACAAAAACACCAATAAAGAAAATCCAATTCCAATTCCAAAAACTCAGCAAATGCAAACCCATTTCCATAAATTTACCATGAATCTCACCACCAAAAACACAAAAAAATTTGATTGAGAAAAGGAAAAGGAGGCTGTATTGCTGATATTAGCCCTCCAATTTCACTTGTTTTTCCCCTTTTTTTTACTGTGTAAAGAAAGAGAAAGAGGAGGGTTTAGGAATGGGATTTGCAGAGAGAGGGAGAGGGACTTAGTGAAAGGTATAGGTTAGCTTTAGAGCCTAGGACGGCTTCCCTGTAATTGATAAAGCAAGTGGATCAGCTTGTAACTTTGAATGAGCCTCTAAGCCTACCTTTGACAAGTAAGCCTTCTCCTCTAAGTCTCTTCGCTTTCCATGGTTGCCCATTGGAAACCATCCCCAAGATCCATAAGCCATAGATGGAGCCAGAAGGAAGAGATGATCCGACTTTGTTCTTTATCTTCTATTCTCTTTGGTAGTGGAGATAGGTCGGGAGTATAGCTCCCACTTTGAAGTGAAGGGATGGGAATTGAATTCTTTCTCTCCATAGCTCGTTCTGTGGATTGCTATGAAAGACGTCTAACGTTTGTTAATCGATTGTTGAGGCATTCTTTCTTCTACTAGTTCGGCCGGGTCTTAGCCGGGTTTACCCGGGTCGATCGGGTTTTGCCTGGCCAACTCCCAGGTGGGTTTTTACTTAGACCCGGACCGGTCCCAGGCCCGGGTCGGCTGGGTCCCAGGTCGACCCGCCGGGCCAGTTCGGGTTTCAAAACTATGGTTTTTACCACATGAAAAATGTTTCTTTTTATTCTTAAGTCATGTTTGTCAAATATAATCTTAAGGCATTTTTTAAGCTTCTATTTTTAGTTAAGGGCGTGTTTGGTAAATTACCCTACTGATTTTCCAGCAATTTTTTTTTTTGCTTTTGCCAAACAAGCCCAAATAATTTCCAAACAAATTCTGAATAAATTCAATGACCATTTTAAAATTATTTATGTGTCCTTCATGTATGTTTCCAATAATTTGACCTAATATTGGGTTGTAAATTTGCATTGTAAAATAATAACTCGATATTTAAATACTTGGTTTTTCTCTGAAATTTAAAAAAAATAAAAAATTCAAAGAAATTTCCTTATTTCAAAAATACAAAAATATGTCTTTTTTAAACAATTTTATCTAATATCGGGTTATAGACTTACACTGTAAGATATCGACCTGACATTAAAAATACCTAATTTTTGTTTGAAATTTGAAAAAATAAATTCCTCATTTCAAAAATACAAAAATATGTTTTTATTTGCATGCATACATCCAAATTGTAAAAGTTTTTCATGTATATTTTATTAAAAAAACTAAAAATTGCATTTATTTTTCTTGTTTTTTAAAATATAAAATAAATATCATAACCAGTTGATGGTTATCCATTAGAATTTGATCAAAAATTAAAAAATATCATAAAAATTAATTAGTTTAATTATTATTCAGGATATGAACATCACTACATAATGTATACTCTCGGTATTAAATTAAATGAATTAATATCAATAAATATTATGAATTAGCTGTAGACTTTATTATATGAGGATATAAAGTTACACTGTAAAGTATACCCTTAGATATTTGGGATACAAAGTAGAAAATAAATATGATGCTAAAATTTGGGTCCTAGAACGGTTAGGATTTAGCCCGATAAGTCAGAGATTTCCTCACGATTCGAAGCGAGGTCTATCTTGAACCTTAGATAAACCAACAGATAGAAATATGACCTAGAAAAATAATTAATCAACAATGCAACTTACCATAGGTAAGGTGCACTAGGGATGATGCGTCTTTTTCTTACACAACTAGTCTTTTTACGTAAACTCTCGCGGACCTTTAGGTTTTCTAGTGACCATGATACTTGGTGACAACTCCTTCAAAATCATAATTTTATGATTAATCCTAAAACCCTTTAATCCATGAAAGAGACCCGCCATTCGATATTGTGCACGCCACAACATGATGGTAACTCCATTAGGGAGATCTTTGGTTGTACTATGCTTGCCTTATTTATTTTGTTGGTGTGTGTGATTTAATTTTAACATGCATTTTTTACTTGTTGTCCATGTATAAGTACATCAGATATGGATTAATGCCTTCATGCATTTTAATTATGAGTATAAACCTAATTCTAGGCTAAGTGGGGGAGTATCAGTTTGCTTCATGCTTTCAGTCGGGGTTCTGATTTGTGAAACACGCAACTATGAGCTAAGAGTTTACTTGGTAATTACCGATATATTATGCCCTAACTATTCCTTATAAACCCCTTTACTGCCTTCATGAGAGGTGGTCATTTGGCAGATTATAAACCCTTTTGAGACTAGGTAGTAAGCCTACACCTTATATAATGGCTAGAACATGCCCTTAGGATGTTGACCCCTAAATAATTCATTTTGCATTAAAGCAGGCTTGATCAAAAATCTTGAACTATGTCGGATTTATTCAAGTTAAGAGCATGAATTCCATGACTTTTTTATGTGAGAGTATGTTAAACAATGGAGGGATCTGGTTGCACAAGTATATCCTTCACTTTTAGATAAAAAGATTATCACTTTATTTGCAAATACACTCAAGTCGCGATATTGTGAGCATATGATGTATAGTTTAACCAATAATTTACTAATGATATAGCCATGGTTGAGCGTATAGAGCAAGGAATAAGAAATGGTAGAATCTCCTCGCCCCCCAAGAAAAAAGTCTTGAGAGGAAAGAAGAAAAATACTGATCATATCAAGGGTGACTATAAAAGCAAGAAGAACCATTTCCAAAACTATAGTCCTCCAAACCATTCATCCCAGATTACCAACTTAACTTTAACTCATCTTTTTCTTGCCAAAAGTCATGAATCCCCAAGTAACCAAGTCAGTAACCAAGCTGAAAACCAATCTAAAAAATTTACCATAAAAACCCAAGAACAACCACCCTCGTTATCGCTACCCTTGAGCTAGATGTATTAAAAGCTACTGAGCATTGAACAGGTAACTTAGTACCACTTACACCATTATAGTCACTCTATCCTAACTTGTACAAGCCAGAACTCACCTGTGATATCACACTAGCGTCGTAGGATATAATATTAACACCTGTAATGCTTTTAAGAACAAGCTCCCACAGTTAATCAAAGTTGGATGAATAACATTTAAGGAGACTTCAAATATGAATACAAATCCACTACCTAATTATATTATAGGTAGCATATCCGTAAATATATTGGAGACTGAAGGCCCAAGGAGCTTAAATGTGTCTCTGGATAGGATTTATAAAATGCTGGTAGAAGCTAGATATTAATAGGGTAGTTGTGAAGACAAGTTGACAAGTAAGGATTTCTGTATGTGTCACCAAGAAGAAGGTCATATGATCAACCAATACGAAGATTTCTATAATAAGATGATACGGATGCTGACTCAAGGAACTCTTAGAATTGAAGGGGATACAGGTAGAAAGGTGTCCATAGTAGATGAACTTAGTAAGAACAAGAAAGTCTACAAGGTACAATTTACTGTAAATGGATTGCCCAAATGGATTATGTATAAACCTACAATGCCCCGTCACATAATTATGGGTATTCCTTTTAGATCATACAACTAGTGCCCATTTTTTAAGCAGAAAGTTGGAGGTTTGACTCGTAACGGGAGTTTTGTTTACCTTAGAAGAACTTAAGAAACAAAGGAAAGCTAAAGGGAGAGAGGTGGTTGACCTGTTAGAGGAAGTAAATAATCCCGTCATTGAGGAAGAGACCAATGAGTTCCTAAAACTAATGAAACATAGTGAGTATAGTGTTGTTAAACAGCTTAAGAAAACTCATGCTAGAATATTATTGTTGTCATTAATTTTAAGCTTTGAGCCACATAACAAATCTCTGTAAAAGGTGTTAAACGAGGTGTATATGCCTCAAGATATCAACTAAGAAAACATATAGCACTTGATGGGAAGAATCCAGACATTAAATTATCTTTACTTTATCAAAGATGAATTGGATCTCAATGGTACTAGGCATAACAAACCAATGTACATCATAGTGGGATGCAGAGACATCTTAATAGGCAAGGTATTAATCAACAATGGTTCAGCATAGAATGTGCTGCCAAGAAACATGCCGAGGGAGATGCTTGTCGATGAATCACACATAAGGCCAGATATTATAATGGCGAGGATGTATAATAGCTTGCCAAGACAAATAATTAGGACCTTGAAAATAGAGTTGTATGTATTGAATGTGCTGCCAAGAAACATACTGAGGGAGATGCCTATCGATGAATCAAACATGAGGCCAAGTACCATGATAATAAGGGTGTATGATGGCTTGCCAGGATAAATAATTGGGACTTTAAAAATAGAGTTGTATGTGGGGAACGCAGGTGTGCTTGGTGATACTACAAGTGATGGACATCCATCCTTCTTATCGTATGTTATTAGGAAGATCTTTGATCCACACGACTGGAGTGGTAGCTTCCTTGTTACATTAGTGCTTGAAATATATCATAAATGGAATCCTGGTAACTCTCAAGGATGAATAAACATTTTTCATGATAAGAAATATGGTTGTACCATTCATTAAGGCAAAATATTGCAGGGATGAGAATATTCATGCTTTTAAAATAGTGAATACTAAGTGGGTTCCTGAGAACATGGTTTTTTAGAAGGCCAAAGATTTTAGAAACATCAAAAATGACAACTAATTGCTTCTTGAAGCATGGGATTTCCTTTTAATTTGATTCTGACACCGGAATGTCACAACGAGTTAATTTGATGAAACTAAAATATGCTGACCAAAGATTGAGGATCGAATATATGCCCAAAAAGGATGAGTATAGGTGAATTATCAAGATTGTTGCTACCTAATTTTTGACCCGGTTTTTGATAGATTTTCAGAAAAAACCAAAAATAGCAAAAAAACAATGAAAACCCTAAAAAATGCATTTTTGATATATTTGCATCATTTTAAGAATTTTCAACGTCATCTCAGAAGAATTTAAATTTTCTAAGGTATTTTAAACGCGTTCAACTTTGAATGCGTTAATTTTACAATCACTGATTTTTCTTATTGAATCGACGTTGGTATTGTTTGTTTTTAAAATAAATACAAAATACAAAAAAAATAAGAGAGTTGAGGGACCAATATGATTGTGACCAAGCCACAGTTCTCCTATAAATACCAATCTACAGTGAAAAAAAAAAAGGGAGGAGAAAATTTTGAGGGGCAGGCAGAGAAAATTTTGGGGAACAAAAGAACACAAAAAAACCTTAAGAGACTGAAGCTTTCATCTCTTTCAAACCAAGCCGCCGCACACTCTCCCCTCCTTCTCCCTGACTGCAACTCCCTTTCACAGCCTCCACATCGTTCCCCCATCTTCTTCTCCTCTTTCAACCAATAAATACATACTTACACAAGAGCACTTTACGCTTCCAGGAATTCTAAAAGTGAATCTTCCACCAATTCACAAACTTATTGCACTAAGAATAATTGGTCAAATTTTGATAACATGACTGTAATAGATGATGAGGAGTGGGAAGATGAGGACCTAAAAGAGTTTACCATGTTTGTTGAAAAATTTGAGAAATCTTGAAAACCTATTAAGAAAAAACTAGAATTAATAAATTTGGGTATCAAACAAAATAAGAAAGAATTGAAGATTAGTACTCTTATTACAATTAAGGAAAAGGATGGTTTGGTCTCCATGTTATAAGAGTATGTAAACATCTTTGCTTGGAATTATGCAGACATGTTTGGATTGGATATTGACATCGTGGTGCATCGGATTCCCTTAATGAAAGGAAGCAAGTCGGTCAAATAGAAGACAAGATGAATGTGCTCAGATATGTTACTCAAGGTAAAGGTAGAAATTCATAAACAGTGGGATACATTATTCTTAAATGTAGTCTATTATCCTCAATAAGTGGCTAATGTAGCTGTAGTTCCTAAAAAAGATGGTAAGATTAGGGTATGCATGGATTATAGATACTTGAACAAGGCAAGCTCAAATAATGGCTTTCATTTGCCACATAGATGTCTTTATTGGCAATGCTGTGAAAAGTGCCACATACTCATTTAATGGATAGGTTTTCAAGGTACAATCATATTAGAATGGCTAAAAAAGACAGAAAAAACTACATTTGTCACACCTTAAGGAATCTTCTATTACAAGCTAAGTCATTTGGATTGAAGAATGTTATGGCCATTTATCAAAGGGCAATGGTCATCTTATTTCATGATATGATGCATTGAGAAATAGAGGTATATGTGGATGACATACTTGCCAACAAAGAAAGAAGAAGATCATGTGCAAGTATTGAAGAAGTTGTTCGAGAGGTTACAAAAGTTTTGATTAAGGTTGAATCCTGCAAAGCGTTTATTTGGAGCAAAAACAGGAAAATAGTTGGGCTTCGTAGTGAGCAGTCAAGGAATAGAAGTTGACCCAAACAAGGTAAAGGCAATCCAGGATATACCAACGCTTAAGACAAAGAACGCAGTAAGAAGTTTTCTTGGGCGTTTGAATTACATAACCTAATTCATATCCCAGCTTGTGACGACTTGTGAGCTAATATTCTGATTATTAAGAAAGAAAAATCCAGGGTATGGGATAGTGATTGCCAAGAAGACCTCTGATCAAGATACTTGCGAACTAATATTTTGACGACCAAATGTATTGCACACCAAATGAGTTATATAAAGTCAATAAATAAAGAAAAGACAAAAACAAAGTAATCAAAGAAAACAGAATTCTATTTTTACGGTATCCAAGATGAATCTTATATATTCTTACCCTTTAACTTTTATAAAATAGACTTTTCTTTTTAAGTCTTTTCTATATATCCTTGCTCTCTTTTGTTTTTTTATCAATCTCAAATTCTACTCCTCACCTCTTCCAATATGATATTATAGTGTTGGTATAGCACAAAATTTCATTATAGTCTAATTTTGATCAGTAATAGATACTAGGGCTATGTAGTATTTGATTGATCACAATTCTATATATTCTATTTGCTATAGAAGTTCCTATGGAATTCATTAGAGGAATATTTTCAATAAAAAGTATTTATTCTTGTATTCTTGCATATCCCTGCTGTTTTTCCAAATTAATCCCTTTGATACGTATAATTCAGAAGAATATGTGAGTGATTCATGTACATCATCTCTTAGAATATTTATGATAATTCAAATCAAAGCAATTAGATGTCTAACTCTCATAATTTAGTTTAGAATATAGAAATTGAATTATAATTCAATTCAATTTAAATTTAAATAGTTCAATTCCTATGTTACATTACACAAGAATCCATAATAAAGGCTTAAAAGAAAAAAATCCTTCTATCTTTTCGAAAGTCTTTTAAGTTGAATTAATCAAATTTAATTTTTCTTGTCTTAAAGTATTCGTTCACTTGAAATTTATCTATTTCTATTTCAGTTTTTCATAAGTTGGTATGGGATTTTTCCATATGAAAACAATCAAAAAATAAGGACAAAGTCTTTGATCTTTATTTTTCAAATTTAAGACTTTTTGCTAAACATTTTAAGTGCTTGTAGGTTTTTAAGTAAATAACTCATCATGAATTTTCTTGAAAATATGCAATTTTCCAAACCTAAAAAATAGATGGAATTCTAGGATTGTTTTTTATGAGCAAATGTTACTTCATAACCAATCATTCCACGATCTAATATGAGGAGAACTAACCTATGGATCTTAAGTATTGAAATATACAATTTGATAGCATTCTCATCTTCTAATAGATATTTATCAAAATAAGGTTGTATTGCTTCCCGATACCATCCTCTAGTGTGCCTTTAAACTTATCTAATTGATGAGCCTCCTTAATAGGAAATTGTATTATGTGTTGGTAATTATTTAGTGATTTTGGAATGTGTTAGTGCCTTTTGGAATGTGTATGTAGATGAAGTATGGGAAGGACATATACTCCAATAATACATGGTATTCTTAAATATTTGGAGTGAGGTATATCATTGCCAAACATGAAATATTTGTATTCAGGGTCCTAAATTCCCGTCAAATCTTGAAAAGCCTACATCTAAACCTCTATTTTTGGTAGCATAACTATTTGCCTATATCTTTTGACAAACAATGATTGGTTAATATGATAATAATAACCCTTTGACATCATTCATGTAACTTATCCTAACCTATTTATGCATATCTTCTTACTCAACTCTATAGCTCACTAAATCATGTTTGACTAGATTCTCTTCTGATATAGTAAAGTTCTATATAAAGATTAAAAAAATGTTATTATGTATATAAATACATCTCTTTTTATCCTAAAAGGTTCAGCTATAGGATAAGCTCTAAGTTTATTAAGTGTAGTTGCACTTGGTTAGGATTAACTAGTCTTGAAGTCTTTTAAAACATCTTGAGATTATCCAAGTTACTAGTAGGGTTATTGAGTACTACTTTACAAGTAATGAATGATAAAGGGTATTAAATCTTACAAAAGCTTGTAAAAAAAGGTGAGTTCCAATATAAGTTAAAGACCTCAAGAATACTTGTGAGTTTAGAGCTACGTATATCCCACGATACTTCCTATCAAATTCTAGTTGAAGCTCAAGCATAGAGATAGAAAAAAAAATATGGTTAACATATGTTAATGGATCATATACGAGAAAAATCATTAACAGTCTCAAACCTAACCTACACAACAAGATACTAGAAGAATAGAAAAGCATAATGAAACATCAACATGAAAGCTATAAGAATAAAAAGAAAATTTTCATAGTAAGAAAAAAAAAGGTTTAATCACTTAAATCTTTAGTGGAGTTGTTATACTGTCACACCAAACATATAGGCAATAAATGAAATAATGGTGGTTTAAAACGTAGAGTTTCTAATCATTTTTATTCAAGGTGAAAACTCAGAAAATATTTGGAGGGCACCACACATTTTTAACCAAAGGAAATTTCTTTTAGCAAGCTCATTTTAATGCCTTTTTATTTCTCTTGATTTCTTGAATTATTTATGAAGTGGATCTAAATTAATGCAATTACAAAGCCCAATAAATTAACAAACCATTCAAACATGGCTTTATAATGTTGTTAACATAGTTAATGAAAAATAAATAGAAGAAATCAACTAAGTTAAATAAATTAATACAAAAATAAAGATAAAATAATAACAATCAAAGAAAAGCCTCGTAATTGAATTCATGTCTTGGCTTGATGATTTATAAGGGTCAGCATGTGTTTGGTGAAGAGACTTATTGAAGCGATAACATTGACTTTGATAATATTGACTTTAAAAGGCTTATAAAAGAGAAAAGATGATGGAGTTTTTTTAGGGGTTTTTCCTTGTATCTCTCTTATATTTTAATGTTTGGGGTATAGGTGTATATACAATGGTGTCTTAGATCGATTATTCAAGGGTTTCTCATTTTAGATTCTTCTAATAACAACATATATCTAGGTTGTACAACCCAGCCAAATGCACAACCTAGACATTCTTATGTAGCCTATGTTTTTTTTCAAGCTTTTTTTTTAAACAAATTGATTTGTTTTTCTTTAGATTAAATTTAATGTTTGTAATATCTTTCGTTTATTTTAGAAAAAAATATGGTGGTGAAAATTATCACTCTTAAAATGAATTAATTAGACATCATTTTTTTTTTTGAAAAATGAAACAACCGTTAGAGGTTTTTATAGTAGTTAAGGAGATATGCTCCATTCCTTCACTTTCTAAGTTCAAACCTTTGGAATAGCACCAATGAGAATTTATTAAATTCTTATGAATACACCAAACATACGTGGAGGATTTGCCCTTAAAATCATTAGAGAGGGGACTTGGTTTGTGGATATCTTTACCATTGAACAAAAAACCAAAGAAATTAAGCAATAATTTATAAAAGATTAAACTATTAATGTCGCATTGGATAGTCATCAAAGCAATTTATCAATTAAATGAGCTTCAGAAAAATATGAAAACTTGATCTCATGGATCTTCTTGTCTTCATTACTATTCAAGAAAATATTTCATAGACTAAGGCTACCACATCATTTATTTTTTACACTTAAATTTTCAAAATTTATTTTTTTAAAATGTAAAAATCTAGAAGATTGCGTTTTTCATTAAAAAAAAAACTCTTAAATTTCTTTAAATTTAGCTATTTTGAGAATCATTGAAATTTTTATACCTTTAGTATTTTTCGTGTTCTTGCATTGGTTCAATTTCCGCTTAAAAATAGGTTTTTAAACTCGAATTTGGAATTACAGCATGCTCCTTGACTCATGGGCAGCTTGTTTTCCATCTTTAAAGAAGTTTCTAAATGTTTCTTCTGTTTTCAAGGCTACCCGTTATTACTTGGTAGTCCAAATCTCATTTTTATTATTAAAAAACAAATGTATTTATACCCGTTTTCATTAGTTTCTTGCTTTATATTTTTTTAATGTTTCTATTTTGATTTGGAGCCTAAAACCATGCTCATATAGATATTTATTTAATTGTTAAACTTATTATTATTATTATTATTATTATTATTATTAATGTGGATGTCTGAGCCAGTTTATGCACACATCGACTAATTTTACGGGTCCTGAAATTAATAACTATATAAACCTCAAGTGGTCCTGAGATAACTCAAACTCGTGATCAATGAAAAACAAACTCAAGACCTGACCAGTTAAACTACCTCTCAGAATTAATTATTAAACTTCACTGTTTTAGCTTAAAAAGTTTTTACAAAATTATGTTTTGGTTTTGGTTTACTTGTATTTCAAAATAAAAATGCAAGAAGAAAAGGCAAGTATAAAAATATATATATAAAAAATGAGGTGTGATATACTATATATGTGTGTGTGTGTGTTTATTTTAAGCTGTAAAAAGCCTATGGAGGATGATGAGCAATGATTAATTTTATTCTTTAATTTTCAAGCCTTACATAAAGCCCCATTTGAGAATAGCTCGCCTGTCTTGCTTGGACATGTCTTGTTGTTTGTCTCCTATGCCTTGTTGTCTTTCGTAGAGTTCAGAGTGTGATGATGTCATCAATGTCCAAATGAAGAGGATTTGTTCGCCTTATCAATTTTATTTGGGTTCGTAGGGGTGTGGCTATACTTTTATAGCCGACTCCTATCTCTTTTGAATTTTTTTTTAAAGATAAATTTTTATGTTTTTAGATTATTTTAATTTTCTAATATAAAAAATAATTTATAAAAAAAATATTATTTTAATATATTTTTAAATTAAAAACATTTTAAAAAACAATTATTATTACAATATTAAAGAATTTAGACTAAAATCTTAAACATGCAACCAACCAATCTAAATTAATAATAAAAA
>Ga0325403_1000552_pt1 | contig 27042 bp, 22 predicted proteins | sample PopdelMetagenome_19_FD_205665 | JGI IMG/M metagenome (GOLD analysis project Ga0325403, IMG submission 205665) | Populus deltoides microbial communities from Bellville, Georgia, United States - Xylem-PdKOR-R4 | ecosystem: Host-associated > Plants > Phyllosphere > Stem > Wood/Secondary xylem... | reverse complement strand
ATAAACCAAAAAATCATAGGGAAGTTGTATTAATCAAATCATATATGCAAAAAATATTTTTAAAAACATATAAAAAAATAGTAATTTAAAAAAAGACAAGAAATAAAAAGAAAAGAATAAAGTCGTGCATTGTGGGTCTGGTAAGCCAGACCTAGCGTCTAGCCCATAAAAAAATAGCTTGCAAGTATATGCCTATATGTGCAGGGTTTTTTTTTTCTGAAATGCATAATCTGCTTTATTCTTTGTTAAAAAAAATAGATGATGCGTCATCTATTTTCAATTAATTTTTTTTATCTAAAATATCTAGGAAACACCTTTGAAATTTTATTTAACCAATTCATGGCCTTTGAAAACTTAAAAAACAACCCCAAAAACCATAATCAATCTAAAACCTAAAAATTTCAAAACTTATATATGTTTTTCCAGGTGTTTTAAAGATAACAAAAAAATACTAAATCTGAACTCCTTTTATTATATTGAACAATTTGACAATAAAATCAATCATTACCAATAATGATTTTTTTTAAAACTAAAATCCAACAACTCCTTTTTTTTTTCTCTAAAGACTAAAAAAAAATATGATATCAAAATACAATATTTATAAATTACAAACACTGAATACCGTAGCTTAAAAAATTTAAAAGATTAAAATAAAATTTTCAAATACATTGTAAAGTCGTCACCCATATTATCCATATTTTTCACCTATGAGAAGTTAACCCTAACCCTCTAATATATATATATATATATATAAAATTTAGCTTCAATTCAGACTCAAAATAATTTAATTGTATAAAATAAGATTTGAAAGATAAAATTAATTTTTTTTAAATCTCGCTATTATGATCCAGGGAGGGGAACAGTAAAGATGGCTACAGGAAAAACGCCTCGCGGTATATTTTATAGGAAATAGTTATTTTATAGGTAATACTAATAGTATCCCTTCATCGGGTCATCAAATCCAACAAAGCGGAGTATTTAGTTTGTCGTCGAGCTCTCCGCTTCCGATTGGAAAACTGATTCTCCCGGAGTCCCCGATAAGCTCTGTGCCCGTCTCCGTTTAGTTAGATTCGGTTCTGCTTTGGTTAATATCACACACGGTATTTCCTCTGTTTTCTGAAAGCCAGTAGTAGGAGTGCTTATCATATTTGATTGCCGTTTATTCGTAGAGATTTTAGCAAAAACCCTCCCAAGTTTCAATTTTTAATTACTTATCTTACATATTAAGTATGGAATGAATGTGGGATTTTATGGTAATTGTTGTTTCTTATATGAAATATGATGAGCTTGGACGTGGGTTTTTATTTATTTAGTTATTTATTTGCTAGGTTTAATGGATAGGCAGCCACCGCAGCCCCATGACTATGCTGCCATGGCATATGCTCAGCAGCAGCAGCCACAATATGGACACCATCCTCCTCCACATCAACACCAACAATACCCTCCCCCACTTAATCCCTTCATGCCTCCTCATTCTTCAGTGCAGCAATTCCCTTACACTCAACCTCCTTTACACCCTCACCATCTTCAACTCCCTCCGCAGCAACAGCAGCACCCTCCACCTTTTGCTCCACATTTACCCCCTCACCTTATTCCTCCTCCTTTCCATGCTCCTAATTATGATTCTCCCTCACCCCCGGCCCCCCCTCCTTCCGATCCTGAGCTTCAAAAACGTATTGATAAGCTTGTTGAGTATTCTGCAAAGAATGGGCCTGAATTCGAAGTCATGATTCGTGAAAAACAGCAGGATAATCCCGCTTATAGTTTCCTTTATGGAGGAGAGGGTCATGCATATTATCGGTATAAGCTTTGGTTATCTACACGTGGTCCTTTCAATCCTCCTTTCCAAGCATCTTCCATGATGCATCCACAACCAAACCCAATGATGAATGCTGCTGTTGGGCCTCCCCCTCAAATGCACCAGCCTCCTTTTCCACCTTTTTATGATCACCATCAGCAGCATCCTCCACAGCCCTTTGGCGCTCATGGTCGACCAGATTTTGAATCACCCAAGTCCTTTAGAGGACTCTCTGGTCCACTTCCTCCTGATATTGCAGTGGAGCTCAGTAATGTGCTTAACACTCTAAATGGTACCAAGGAGTCTATCAAAGGTGCCAAGACTTGGTTCATGCAGAGGTCTCCATTTGCACCAGCTCTCGTCGAAGCACTCAGAGACAGGATTGTTGCTCTTGATGATTCTGAGAGGCAATTGCATATCATCTATCTTGCCAATGATATTCTTTTTGACAGGTATGGTTCTTCTGCACTAATTGCCTTCTGAAGACTACAACTTGATCACTCCTTGACTAATCTGTATTGTTCATCACCAGCAGTTTGTCTCTGATGCTTTTGTTCGTGAGCTTCTTACATCATACGCTCATGTTAGATTCATTTTCTTTTTCATTTGTTTTTTTTTCCTGTTACAAGTGCATATCTTCCTAGTGGAATTGATCTTTGTAATTGTGTGCCTATTAAAATAGCTTTGTGCTAGAAGGACCTCTTCATCTAATATCGCTATAATCTTTGAGAGTGGTTCCTTTTCAATATTACCTTACTCTGAGGCCTGTAGTTCTTAAGGAAGCTTAAACATGTGTTTTTGTTGCTTTGAAATCTAGTATCATTGAACTAAATTACTCAAGTCATATAGTTGATCAGAATGTAGATGCTTACCAATAATCAAATTTGAAGTTATATGGCTCATCAGAATGCAGATCACCTACAATCAAATTTGACAAAATGGAAATAAGATTAATAAATACTGAATCACAAAGTTAAGAGCAAAATTGTTGACTTTCAGCTACTAGAAGTAGATTGCTCCATGTGAATAATTGATTTAGAAAAATTCAAGCAACCAGAATTTCAGAATACTTAAACATGTGAAGGCACCCTTGAAAAAACCTGTCGCAAGTTATTTGAAATTGGGGTCCCAGTTTCCATACAAATTGAACATCTCCCTCTTTACATAGTTTATAATGGTTTAAGAATTCAGTAGGTGTAGATAGGATTTATTAAAAGTTTGCTATTGCATAGATTTAAAACTTGAGTTGTACATTTGAGGCCTGTTCGGACTTTAAAAATCCTACATGTTATCCTTTTTATTTGTCTCACAAATATTTGCGAGATAACATCATATTTTATCGCCCTATATAGTCACTAAAGTATATCATTGGAAAAACCTCACAAACAGGGCTTCAGATAAAAGACTACATAGTGACATTTTTCCCAGTTTGGGAATAGATTTCAACAAGATAAAGCAACCATCTCAATCTTTGGTGCTTTTTTTTTACAACCTCTCTCTGGTCTGCAATCTAGCTCCATGACAGAGTAAATCATTGGAAAAACCTCACAAACAGGGCCTCAGATAAAAGGTCACATAATATCATTTTCTCCAGTTTGGGAATAGATTTCAAAAAGATAAAGCAACTATCTTGATCTCTGGTGCTTTTTTTTTTACACCCTCTCTTCAGTCTGCAATCTAGCTCCATGATAGAGCAGCAACATCCCCTTGAATTCTAGTCCTGGAAGGCCAAACTGGATCCCAACTTAAGGCCACCTCCATATGAACTTGAAAGAAATTGACAAAAAGAGAACACAAACTTTTATAGGCAGTGGCGGTTTGTTTTGCGCATCTTTGTATCATTAGGAAATTATATGCAGCGTCACTGGGAAGGGCTCCACCATGTATTGGAAAAAAAAAATGTGTTCAAGTTTACATCATCACCTGCAAGTCTTAGCATAATTTCAGAGAATTAGCAATCCCTAATGTTTTTGTAGTTTCCTTAAGGCCACATGAGCTCATATTAAATTCAGGTTCCATCTCTAATATGTAAAAACTTCAGAATTTGTAAATTCACCTGGAAAGTTGACACTAAATGTATGAGAGCTAAATCTCCAAAATGTGCAGTTCATCCAAAAGTCTTTTCTTTATGTTAATCTTCATTGATCATCCTGATTCCCCATGGCCCACTCTCTGCAGCTGTGTGTCTGTGAGGTCCTTAATATTTGTTTTGGAAATGTTTTATCTATTTTCTTTCTATTATTATCTGGTATGAATGTTCAAGCCTCCTTGATTTCTATGCAACCAGCCATAGATTTCCTTCTCTGCTTCGTTGCATTTTATTTTGGTATATGATTTTACTTTCTTGATTTGGTGTTGTGAACCTTTATTGGCATGCTTTTTCTTTTTTTTCAGAAAAGATGGTTTTGTTCATAATGTAAGTGTCTTAAAACTTCCTTGACCTCTTGCTATTTGTTACCTGCAGTTTGCAAAGGAGAATTAATCCCCGTGATCTTGATAATGAAGCCCTTGCATTTAAGCCAGTGCTAGGTTCCATGCTTGCAAGGATTTATCACTACCCTCAGAATAAGGATGAAAACCAGTCACGGTTGCAGAAGATTGTGCAGTTTTGGGCCTCAAAGGAGGTCTACGATCAAGATACCATTTATAGACTTGAAAGTGAGATGGTTGCTGGACTGCGGGCAAATTCTTTTCCAGGGCCGCCAAAAGAATTATGCACTGGCTCAGCAGATTCTGTGCCCGCTGCAGGTAGCTTCTTCCATCTACTTGCTAAACATGCTAGCTTGTGAAACCAATAATGTTAATGTACCAGGGGTAGTTGTGACTACAGATTGAATTTTGGGTTGTGCAGCTTAATAGCTTTAAGTAATTTATCGTTGGATTTGTTTCCAAGAATTTGATAATTTCATTCAAGAAATGTCATGCGAGTTCCTTTTCCTGCAGGCTTTCCTCAGCTTGCAACTAGTTACAATGCTCCACAATGGCTGCCTGATAGGCAGAGTGTACCAGATCAGGAGCATCCCGATAAACAAGCGCCTCCAGTCATGCTTCCAACCTTAGGAAATCAGCAATTCATTCCAAATTCAGTCCCTGCTGCTGCTTTTCCGGGTTCCCTGCCTGTAAATCCGTCTGTTCCACCAGCAAGTCAACAACCTGCACCACATTTATTGCAAGTACCTCCTGCTAACATTGCTGAAAAATTGTCACCATATCCCCTGTTCCCACCTGGTCTCATTCCTGGAATGGTCAGAAAGATGCAGATTGGCAGTGGGGTACCCTACTCACCTTTGAGCCCTTTGGACATCCCGACAACCATACCCCCATCCAATGTATCCCCATCAGAAATTCTAGACAGTGTGTCAAAGTTTTTTAAAGAGATTGGAGAGGCTAACCCGTCTGAGGGACCGATGATATCTGATCCAAAAGATGAAGATGACGAGTATGAGAGAGAGCCTCCCATTCGCAAAGGAGGAGCTTGCATCCCTCCTCCTCCAAACTTACAGGTTGACCCAGAGACAGGAGCTTATGCAGATGGAAGCGTGGAGCGGAAACATGGAAGTGGCTCAGGAAGATTGGGACTTGGGGCAGCAGCCGATCCTAATGAGCCAAGTCAATACGATGATGTTTACACATCTTACAGGAAACAGAGAAGCACCACCTATCATTCATCGATGGTTGCAAGGGCTGTTACTAGGTAAAAACCCTGTGCATCTCTTATCAATTTGCTTTTAATCGGAAAAGGAAGAGCACCTATTGAGATGCCTTCTTCCCATCCTCGTGGAAACATGGATGTGTAGGCGGAGGTTGTTCATGCTTTGGATTATGCTAGTTAAAGTTTTGATTTAGGGGGGTTGTAGTTGCAAGCAGTAGACAGACCACCTTGCAGTGTTGTAATCATTTAACCAATACCAACGTTGGCGTATAAAGTTCGATGCATTGACCGAGGTTTCCTTGCGCCTTAACTGAGTTTTGTTGTCTGAGATTAAAAAAAAGAGAGAGAGATTATGAAATGCAATGCACCTGTTTTGTTTTGTTTTTTGAATAGTTCAATAGCCATTGATTTTTTGGCTTTCAAGAAACATGACATACAATGGTAATTGGTAAGCATTAGCAAGAAAAATGATGTAAGAGGTAGAGCGGGTCATGCGAATGCTGCTAGAAGTTGGTCAATGGTCCGACCAACACAAGCCCTCCAAGGACTTAAATATAAACCCGGTCTCAATATGTTACCAATTAAATTTTTTAGAGCACAACTTAAGATCTAAAATTATGAAATAAAAGGGGATCAAATTAAGGATTAGGGTTCTAAAATAATCCAAATATATTAAAAGGTTTAAATCGATTTAAAATCTAATGATTTCAAATAGTAAACTAACTGCGCTGAGAAAATCATTAAGAATTATAGAACTTAATATTAAAAAAAACTTGTGAAAAGAAGATTTGAAGTCGATAGGGTATCTATTTTTTTTAAAAAAAGAATCTGTGGCTAAGAAAATTCAAGAATTAAGCTAAATTAATTAAGGATTAAATCCCACCACATACAAAAATATACTAGTTGCATTGCTCTCGCGAACCAATGTTGAATAAGCAAAAGCATTTGAAGGTGTGCTGGAGCCAATGCTAGACGAAGCTAAAACAACTAAGTCGGTGAAATACAATCGAGTGAATCTTAGCAGAATTTGGTGTGTGAAAGAGCTTCATACTGCAGAAAAAATTGCAAGAGCAAAAACCTATGTAATTGTAGGAAACCGATTGATTAACTAATCATCTACATGTACTGTTCTATCTAGCCACAACAACATAAAAAAACATCACAAAAGCCATGCATTCTATTAATGAACAACAAAACAATGCCACATCAATGTTAAAGTGCAACAGTGCATTGCAATTTGCAAGAGAGCCAAGCAATGTGTTGTTTGATCAGTCACGAGGGGCATGCAAAAGTAACTGGGAAGCAGGCTACTGAGTTGTTGCATACACAAAAAGCCTGTGTGATTTTGTTGATGAAAAATCCTTGCAAATAAAAAAGGAATCAGTAGTGTAAGGGATAGATTAATTGAAGGAAAAAAGTCTGCAAAGAAAAAGGGAAGGTGAAGCTAATGTGTTGCCAGGTTGAAGCAAATACAATAAAGTTAAAGTTAGAAAGTAGATGTAATCGATTTTACTTTGAAAAAACAACAACAAAAAAAACGCTAGAAATAAAGGGTTAATGGTTTTCTTAGTTAAAAGTGTGTCTTAAATCCATTTTGTAGGCTGTTTATTTGCCCAGTTCTTTTTTGTTTTGTCCGGCCAACAATGTCAGAATTAATTATTCATGCTATATCTAACCATCAAAATATGCTCCATCTTAAGCATCAGTTTCATAGCACTCTCAGACTGGAGGTAAGTTCTTCTTGTTGTAGTGTCTAGCGTAGTTTTTGGGAGTTATGTTCCAGCCTTTACAATTTCTTGACTAGAAAGTGCTTTGCCTAATATTTATATATTGTAGTAAATTTGTACTGTGATGTTGCCCCCCAGTCCTATTATGGGAGGAATAGCCTTTCCTCTAGTTGTTGAGAGTTTAGCCATTGGAGTGCTTCGTAGGCAGTGCTTTCTCTTAGTTTGAAGGAAGCTTTCTAATGGTTTCACAACTGTAAATCTTCACTGGCAACATATTTTAATTTTCCAGGTGTAACCATTTTAGGTTAACTGGAAACCACAGTAACAACATCACATTGGTAAATCTTTTGACATATGCTAACTTTCTGGATCATTTTCTACACCATTCGATTATCTAAACTTAAACTGAGACAAAGCATGTGAAGGAAAAACTTTGCTCTGTATTTGCAGTAGCAGTAGGAGAGTCTTGTGCAAGTGAAGAAGCAATGGATGCCGTCATTGTTTGTGCTAATAAAGGAATTCCAGCAAAGCATGACAATAGGTTTGTTGAGGTAAATTAACAGAGTAGTTACCTAATCTTGGTCAAGTTCAGAGGGACAATGACACTTGCTTGGTGTACCATGTGTTTCTAAGATGGTAGATGGACCACAGTCAAGTAGTTTAGACTCAGCTGGAGGATCAGCTGCAGCAGCTGATTCAGAGCTGTGAATTTAAAAAAGCCATTAATTATGTATCTGCCACGCATAAAAGCAAGTGAAAGAACTTGGATTTTTTTTAAAATGAAAGGCAACATCTTTTAAATGACATAATTGAGGTGGTTGTAACCTTTGGGGATCAGGTGTTTCATCTTTCAAGAGTAGCTGTATTTTTGCTTATAATGAAAAATGATTGATGACAACTGGCTGCACTGGCGAGAGCTGTAAGAAAGTAGCATCAACTCTGGAGGATGCAATGGGTGCATGAGCTGTTGGGTCCAATAAAGAAACATCTTTTGAAGATGATGAAGCTGCTAGATCAGCAAGTGCAACCTTAATAGCATGCAAGTCTGGTTCAGTATGTGGGCGTGGGAATTCGGCAGCCATATTGTCATCGAAAACATTGGTGATAATGATGTCACCGCGGTTGACAATTGAACGAAAAGCTCCAAACCTGTGCTGGAAAATCTTGACCTTGTTTAATTTGTCAATCATGGGAGGTGAAATGCAATCAACAAACCCTTGTCATAGAGATAGTTGTGGGCGAAGGAACCAAAGAAATTCTTGGCAATTATGCATCCATACAAAGAATTTCTTTGATTGTTTTTCTGTTTTCATTTTTTGTTCTTTAATGGATCTAACATCGTTTCTTGAAGCAGGGAGGTGCTGGACTTCAGCAGGGAGTTGGTCATAACTGAGAATACAAGAAGTTGAATCAAAACACCAAGAGTTAATCTGATAATATAAGTGAAGTAATAAGAAAAGAGAAGGAGTTGGCTTACTGATGCTTATGTAGAAGAATTCCTAGGAATCTTTTGGTTGAAATACTGTAAGGACGCAACAGTGCTAATGAGGTTTGGTTTTCCTTGTAGGATAAGGAAAAAAATAGAAGAAAACGATCCAAAAGTCAGTTCTATGATAATGGGAAGAAGGCATGAAAGTTAGCTTGAGAAAACATAACAATATCTAAAAAGAAAATGAAAAGGTATTTTTAAAATTTAGTTAAATGACAATGGCAAGAAGGCATAAAGTTCAAGCAAAAAAAAAAAATAAAAATGTAATGAGCAAATAAGAAACGTGCAAACTTAAAAGGACAGTGTGTGATAAGGTAGCCAGCAAAAACAGCAATAACTGGATTTGTTTGCCCATGCAAAATAGAATCATCAAAGCTTCGAGCAACATCAGCTCTAAAGGTTATTCTGAGCTCATCGCCCCTGTATAAAAGATGAAAAGAAATAGGTAAAAGTAATAAGATTGTTGAAGTAGAAAGAGTAAGCTAAACAACCTGATGTTTTCAAGGATAAACTCTCTCTTGTCTGTCACGTCCTGCTTTCTAACTAATGCTTGATCAAATGGATGAATGGCTTTTAATCGACCAAGCACATCTCATGAATCAAAATTTTAGAATATGTTAGCAATCCCAAAGAAAATGAAAAAAATATATGAAGTTATGAAAATGCATAAGCAGAGTTTTTTGTGTCAACTAGTGAGTATTCTTCTAGCAAACGCATGCGCAAAGTTTGTGAAGTTGAAGTAGTGTCGCAGCACATGAGGTTCGAGAAGCAACCCTTGTAAATTTTGTGTAAGATTTAAGATCAATAACGTACGGCTTCATGGACAACAACGGAGTTGATGTATCTATTTTCAAAGGTATATATAGAACTCATTAATTTGACATTAATCACCTCCAATTTTGATCCAAATGCGGCAAACTCTTTCCACCGAATGGCAGGCTACCACTATAATTGTCACACGTACCCTGAGAGGACATCATGCGTTGAACAGTCAAGGGCTTTAAAAAGAACAACACCTGCTTGTTATTTATTGGCGCTTCAAGCTCCAACAAAACACAATCTTTCAGATGATCATCTGTTGGCATTCTAAAACAAGTTCTTAGCTTGTAGAGGATATCATCGTCATCGTGCATTGAATGCCAAAACTGAGTGAAAAGAACCAATGGCCTGACAACTTCACAAAATAGGATAACGCTGACGAAAAGTTGTACAAGTTGTGGAGACATTGTTGTTGCTATGGCTTTACAAAAAGCTTCGGACCATTCCTTATCATCACCTAAAGCTAAAAGCCCCAATGCTCTGCAAGTAAGTTGAAATGTTGGATAAACAACCCTGCTGCAAACTCTTCTTAAATCATCCAACCATGTTGGCCCTTTTATATATATGGTTTAAAAGCATTTAAAAAAAAAACTTCTCCAGCAGCAGGATGCACATATGTTATATGTCCAAGGCTAAACTTCCTTGATCTTACAATCCATTATTTCTATCTTCCATACCAAACATATTCGCTTGGAAACTGTGAATAGTAAACTTCTTATGCACTAGCATCTTTTTTTTATTTCACTCGAACCATTCAGTCATTGCTTTATTAATACCTAGCCTTCTGAGAACAGAAAGAAGAGACTTGCTGCCTGAGAAAATATTTTGAACAAGACACCAAATAGCTTCATAGAGGGCAGATGAATTGACAATTAAGGTATGTGCATTGTACTATTAATTAGATCCTTTAGTGATATATTTAAACTGATACTTGATAAGCATTTATTGACAGCATATCTCAACATTTATATGTGCATTTTACTGCATTAAAAGTTTTCTACTGTATGTAACAACATAGTTATCGGAAAGCCTAATTCCATTTTTGAGAACAAAATTATCACGACACTTACGTTGCTTGTAATAAACAAACTCGTTTTCACCAAAAACAGTTGAGTTCTTGAATTTCTTTGGAAATGATTTTGCAAACTTACCTTTCGGCATGCATTGTGCATTTGGTTTTGTAGAGCCGTATGGACCATGTATTATTAACTTATAGATAATATCATAACATAAAGGATCAACATTCTTATCGGGTATTTCAGCTGAAACATTTGAGTTAACATTAGGCTTGTCTTCATGCTTATAAACTCTCTTTTCTAAGTTCTCTTCGGATTTCAGGCCAGTTTGTGTTGCATGTGAATGTGATGAAAAGATCTGGATTCTCATATGCCCTGCAAACAGTCATGGCATCTTAGTAGTTGTTTATCACATATCGCGGACTGCCAATTAAAGAAGAGGGGACAATAATTTTTCCGGTAGCTGACCCTAATTCAACATCCCCTCTAAGAACAGCTTCGTTAGTGCCTTTATAAAGCTCGGTTTGAAGATCATTTTGGTTTTCTCTGATGTAATGAAGTCTGTCTTCCTCAACATTGGCAAATTCATCGATCAAAAATTATTGTTAAAGTCAACCACCTTTTGTAACATTGTCTTCACCATATTCTCTTTCGTGAATAAAATAAGCGTAGAAAGCTCTCATCAACACATTTTGATGTTTCCTTGAAAGCTGATCATCTTGGCTGGCAAAACTAATGTTAGTCTGATAACCATCCTCACCAAAGGGGAAAAAAAGGATATTGTAGGGCCATAAATCTTGGATGCAATTTTGAAATCCTTTGTAAAGCCTCTGACCAGATTTCGATGATGATATCTCGCTCTGAATGATAATCACCAATATCTCTGATAACCAAACCACTGATATCATCCGATGATGGATCATTATACTACCTTGAGTCATGACTTCTTTGACTAAGCAACCGAAGTTTGTATCCAGGATTGTCAGTCTTTGTCAATCTCTGCGTAGCTTGATGAAATAAGCCGACCAAGTAGCTAGTTGAATCAAGCATACTGATAGTATCCTTGACCACAAACTCATCTAAAGTTGAAGCAGAGGTCCCATATGAAAATGGTGCAAGTCGAAAATGGCATTGTTGGCATGTTCGAAGATCCAACAAAACAAAAGATAGGCAAGGAGCAGAGCATATCAAAGCAAGACCATGGAAAAACGCAACATCTGAAGTTCATCGCAGGGAAAGAAATCACACACCATAAATACAGCTAGTCAAGCAAGAAGCAAAGTTTTCAAGCTAAAAGGACCTACACAAAGCAGTATGGGATGACAGCCAAGTCGTTGACCCAACAAAGAAACAGATGCAGCGCACGAAACGAAGAGAACTCCGAAACGCTCGACAAAGCTTTTAAAAATCATACGCATCATACAAACCATGGTCAAAATGCAATGAACAAAATATAAATAATAGACTAAGAAGACAAAGTTAACAGGGAAACATAAAAGCCTAAGGCAGAACAACACGCTGGAAAAAGGCAAAACAAAGTCATTCAGCCTGGCAGACATGGAAAGAAAAAATCAAAATCCAAACAACAAATTACATCCCCTCTAAATCCTGGAGAAAAGACCAAAACAAGTGCATGAGATGTGTACCAAACAAACAATGACAGTGATGTTTAAAACAACAAAACAGAAGTGTGGTAAAAAGCTCAACTAACCTAAACAAAAGCAACAAAATAAGAGCAGCAAAGGATAACAGGTTCCAACGCAAACAATGGCTGGCGTATAACAGCCAAAACTGAGAGCACTTGAATGAAGCAACGTGGAAAAGAAGAAGAAGAAGCATAAGAATATTTACAGCTAAAAAAGCTGACAGATTATGCAACGAAAAAAAAAAGATTACTAAATTGATGGTGCAACAGCATATGGCCAAAGAGCAAGGCAAGTGCAGGAGATGTGCATCAAATGAACAACAGCAGTGATTTCTAAAACAATAAAACAAAAGTGTGGGAAAAAGCTTAGTTAACCTTAGCAGAAGCAACAAAATAAGAGCAACAAAGGATAACAGGTCCAATGCAAACAATGGTTGACGCATAACAGCCAGAACTGAGAGCACCTAAAGGAATTAGCAACGTGAAAAAGAAGAAGAAGCATCAGAAGATTTACAACAAATAAAGACGACAAATGATGCAACGATAAAAAAAAAAAAAAGTTGCTAAACTGATGGCGTAACCAAATAGCAAGGCAAGCTGGTAAGAGTAACAGGGAGAGAAAAAAAGATAGAAAAGCCTAAAAACCCAGACTCAGGAAAAAAGATTGTCACTAAGAGCCTAAAAATCTGAAATGTTATGACGCAGGAAACCGTAGATCGAAAATACTGAAAAAACCCCTAGCTAGGAGAGGACCCCCACATGTTTTTGAGGCAACGGTAGACAAACCAGAGAAAAAGAGCCTAACTAAACCATCCAAACAAACAAATGACAGCAGCTCTGCCAGTGCTCGGGAGAGACCCAAGGCGAGGGGAAGTGAGTGTGCATAATGATGCAACTGTCCAATTCATTTAAAAGAGCTGAAGAAAAACCATAAAGGCCAGCCTTCTTCAATCATACACGATAGAAACACAACCGAAGAAGCCAAGCCAAACCCAGACCACGGTGGGCAACTGACCTCGCAGAAGGAGCAAAGGCAGCATACCATTAAAAAGGGCATTTTTATGACTCCATTATAATTATTGTAAATGACATGTTCAAATCTTTTGAATGCATGACTAGCTAGATACATGTAATTCTATGATATTATTTTGGAGATCATACATAGTTAATCTTAAAAGTTACATATTATTAGTAATTTATAATATTATATTATTATTTTCGGGTTTGTAATTTAATATTAACATACATTATATTGTGTAGAGTTAATATTTTATATGTAATACATGTATTAATATTACATTTAACTATTTAGTTGTATTTAAATTTATGCTTGAAATATATTATTGAATTGTTAATTAAATAATGGAAAATTATAAGTAAGGTTATGTGGACCGCTTCAGTTGGATTAAAACTAAGATTGAATGATTTCATATAATGAAAGAAAATAAAAAATACCGATAACTTGATGTAATATATCGACGTTAAAATTTTTATTGCAGCAGAAATGATATCTATATATATATATATATATATTTGAAAAAGACAGAGGGCAATTGTGTCAATGGACAAATTAAGAGGAAGACAAAAGACAAAAGAAAAAAGAAAAAAGAAAGAGAACCGAAGAAGCCTTGAAAGTACAAAAAAAAAAAAAAAAAAAGGAGAAGCGAAGACTGACTGACTGACTCCCTGTCTATGGTCGCTGTTCTTTTTTGCCCTCTTCCTCTTCATCTTCCTCTGCATTGCTTTTATCATTAACTATCAATTAATTTCCTCTTTCATTTTCGTTGTCGAAGAATTACTATCTAGCTAGCTAGGTATCTATCGAGCCACACAGCTCTTACTTCCACTGCTTTTTTTTTTTTTAGAATTAATTAATTAATTAATAACAGGATTGCTGACAGAATTCATCTCCTTTCCCTTTTCTTTTCTTAATTTTTATTTTTTTTCACGATGTCTTATTTTTTATTTAATTAGCTGATCTAATTTCTGTCTAACCCTCCTCCTCTTTTCCCATTTCTATATACAAAGCTCTAATCTTTCTCTTGATCCTTTTGTTTCCCGAGAAAAAAACCAAGTCTTGGAAAGTTCAAAATACTTTCAAGGGTTTTGATTGATTTTGAGGGTGGGGGTGTGATGGGTCGTCTCATGTGGAAAGCTTGTGTCCTTTTTTTGTTTGACTGATTTCTTATGTTTTGATGGCAGATAGTGAAAGATACATACTTTTTGTGGGTGCTGTGGCTTCAAATCAGTTTAAGATGTCTTAAGTAGTTCTTCCAGAGGTATCATCTATCTCTTTACAATGTTTCTATTTTTGTTCTCTCACATTAGGACTGTTATTTAACCCCATCCGTGGACAAATAGGTTTCCCTAATGACCTGTTTCTCACCTCTTTTGTCTTTAATTCCATGGTGATTAGAGAGTGATTTTGCCGTTACTTGTCTAGTTGTTTCATTTTGTGCTTCTTAATCTTCATTACAAATCTTTCAAGTCTTATAATCGTGTCTGTCTTTTTACGTCCTGTCGTGTTCTTTCCCTATTAATCGTGCTTTGGTGCAAGTGCAAACTGCATTAAAGATTTTGGATATCGTACCCCACTTAGTATTGATTACCTGTAACCTATTATAAACAACTATTTCAACCATTTCATTAGTAAATAAATGCGTGAACTGCCAAAACAGTGCATTGCTGACTATAAATTGTCACTAGATTTTGGAAGGTACAGCTGAATGCGCTCGCTTTTGTGTTTGGTTCTAGGGTGCATGTATCGGCGACTCTGTAACATTAGATGACTTGCAGGAGTTTGCGCTAAGAAGAATTGTGTCGCTGGATTTATCTCGACAAGTTTCAGGAGTTTACAATAAGAAGAATTGTGTGTCCCTGATTTTTCTCGACAAGTTTCTTCATTATTGTTTGGGAAAATGGTGGAGGGTAAAAAATTTACTGGACTAATGGCACCAAGTAACAACAATGGTAACGACTATTATGGTTTCACACAAGGTTTTTACCAAGAAATTGGTGATGGTACAAACATGTCCATTGACAGTTTACAAACAAGCCATGCTGGTGGGTCTGTCTCGATGTCAGTGGACAACAGTAGTGTCGGATCCAATGATTCTTTAACGCACATGTTAAGCCATCCTGGTTTGAAACCTGTCAACCACCGTAACTACAATGTCTCAGTGGGCGCGAGTGTGTTTCGTCCAGGGAAAGTCACCCATGCCCTAAATGACGATGCATTAGCGCAAGCATTGATGGATAATCGGTATCCAACCGAAGGACTCCAGCATTATGATGACTGGACAATCGATTTGAGAAAACTCAATATGGGTACAGCTTTTGCTCAAGGTGCTTTTGGAAAGTTATACAGAGGGACATATAATGGGGAGGATGTTGCGATTAAGATATTAGAGAGGCCTGAGAATATCCCAGAAAATTCACAAGTGATGGAACAGCAGTTCCAGCAGGAAGTTATGATGCTTGCAAATTTAAAGCACCCGAACATTGTGCGGTTTATTGGTGCATGCCAGAAGCCAATGGTTTGGTGTATCGTCACAGAATATGCAAAAGGTGGGTCAGTTCGGCAGTTTTTGACTAGGAGGCACAATCGGGCAGTGCCATTGAAATTAGCAGTCCAGCAGGCTTTGGATGTTGCGAGAGGAATGGCATATGTTCATGGACTTGGGTTTATACACCGGGATTTGAAGTCAGATAACCTCTTAATTGCAGCAGATAAATCCATAAAAATTGCTGATTTTGGTGTTGCACGGATTGAGGTGCAGACTGAGGGGATGACACCGGAAACTGGGACATATCGTTGGATGGCTCCGTAAGTCTGCACCTTTTATACATTGAGGTTTAATTTATTTTTTTAGTGTACTTTATGACTGCATGCATATTTTCTGTTGTGGGCATGTGATTGTTCCATTTTCTGAGTTCTATTTCTGATAAATGCGTATTGTTACAATAGATTTCTTCCCTTTTATTGCATGACTAACATATCTGAGCATGAATGGTAGTGGATATAGGTTTTTAAGGAATGTTGGTAATCCACACCATTGTTTGGAGTTGCCACATAAATAAAGTAAAACACTGCATCGTGATTGAGAAAGAAATTTTTAGGAAGTCGAGGTTTTCATCAGTTTTTGGAAATGCTTATTTATTCTTACCTTTTCTTCCTTTTAAGGGAGTGGGCAATAGCGTGCATAGCTTCCCTCTTCATGGAGGTTTCCCTTTTACCCTGATTCCATTGGATGACAATAATGGTAGCTACTTCTTCTGGTAGGAGTTGATAGCAGGGCAAGTACTGGACATGAACACCTTCGGTCGAATATTTGGAAAGCTTTTCTTGAAAATTTTGAACTTCTGTGGCATTGTTGTTTGCAGTGCTATGCTACTCTAAAATTAGGATGGAAGAGACGCAGTTGCTTCTGTTTTCTTTCTTTCTTTCTTTTTTCTTACCAGCCAATATACTGATATCTTCTGGTGAGGGCTGAAATGTACCTTCAAAAGTTACTCCATCTTTCATGTTTGGCACAGGAACTTGCATGTCATGAAAAATGTGATGTGTTGTAGACTGAGGTGCTACAACTTGCATTGTTTTGTCTTTAAGATGCGGTTGCGGTGTTGATAGAATGGCTAAGTGCCCAAAAAGGAATTGTAATTTTCACCTGTCTTCTTAAGCCTTGCCCTTGATTTGCTTCTTTCTCCTACTCGTATGTGCTTTTGATGTTGTTTAAAACAATCGATTCGGTTTAAAATTACTTTCATATTGCAGGCATTGTATTTTTATGCAAGATTTGCTTTTGGTGAATTTCTACTCTTAGTATTCTGTTTATTGGTTGAAGATGCTTGACCTAAAAATTTGTATATAAAAAATATTGAATGTATTAATAAATAAATCATTCTTGAAACAAAGGAAAAAAAGAAAAGGAAGAAGCTGCATGAATAAATAATTGCTGTGCAAAGTTTGGTGCATTATTTCCACACATTCAGTAGCACCTTTTCCGTTTTGTATGTCCAAACTTTAAGTAAAAATCTTTTGAACTAAATGGAATCATGTTGCCCTTTCTCAATACAGAATGGAAAATCATTGCTTCTATTTCCTCATGCGGTAATGTCAATGGTTATGGTTGTTGTCATGGTGTATGCTACAGGAAGAGGAGGAAAAGGTTGTAGATTGGAAATAACATCTGTACCAGACATGAAAGCAAGCTTGTACGATATTGAACATAGTTCCTTGCCTGCATCTCCTTCCCCATTTCATTTCTAACCTTAAATGTATTTTTTTTCCAATTTTAGAATATTTTATTGAAAACCATGAAACATTTCTTAGTAGACCAATATTGTAATATTGAAGGCCATGATTTTTTCTTTGGATATTTTATATGAATGGCTTACGTCCATGCTTGCTCCATGTAAACCTCCAACTTACGTGTTTCGCATGATCACAGTCTGCATGTGTGGGGAAATGTTAATGTTTCTATCTATGAATATTGGTATATTCTTTCAGAAAGGAATTTAGTTAGGAGTAAGTGGAATTTGATGCATGTTCTAGCAAATCAATTGGTTTATATAACTACTATAAAACTTGATCTTCTTAATGCCACTTGACTGCAACACACATCAGTTTTTCTGAATTGCCATTTTCAAGAATCTGCATGCTTTTGCTGATTACTAGAGATTATGCTTTTAACAACTCGCTTATGTTTTTAATTTACCCATTCATGCAGAGAGATGATTCAGCATAGGCCTTACACACAAAAGGTGGATGTGTATAGCTTTGGAATCGTTCTCTGGGAGCTCATAACAGGTTCGCTTCCCTTCCAGAACATGACAGCTGTGCAGGCTGCATTTGCTGTGGTGAACAAGGGGGTAAGGCCAATTATCCCATATGAATGTCTGCCTGTGCTGAGTGACATAATGACCCGCTGCTGGGACGCCAACCCTGAAGTGCGTCCTCCCTTCACCGAGATTGTTAGGATGCTTGAGAATGCTCAAACTGAGATCATGACTAATGTGCGCAAGGCTCGCTTCAGGTGTTGCATGGTTCAACCCATGACAGTTGAATGATCCAGAATAGAAGACCGGAAAAGAAAGGGAAAAAAAAAAAAACAGATTTTAATGAGGATACAGATGAAAATTGTATTATTAAACTGACACTTGGTATGAACTGAACTTGTATGTTTATGCATCAGTGTTCTTTTCCTTTATCCTTCGTTTCTTTTTTGCAAGATAGGAAGATGCCAACCATTTAGACTGCTGGGTTGTTTTAGTCAATTGTACCGATGTAGCATGGTCGAAGGTCCTATAGTAATAGGGGGGAACATCAATGGAGAATTGTCATTAGTATTGTCTTGCGATTCATATAACAAACAGATGCAGATGCAGGTTCTCTCTGCAAATTATTGATGTCAAGACTTGAAGAGTTGAGAGGGCTGTTTATCACGTTGTTGCTTTGCGTTCTTGACGGGGATGCATTTTTGGGTGACAATTTGACATCATACACGTAGAAATGAAGTCCACTTGGATGGGGCATGTATCAGACCCAATTAATAATAATAATAATAATAATAATAATAATAATAATAATAAAGACGGCATCAACAAATAATTACTGTTGTATTATCATGATTTTCAAAATATGGAAGCTACTGTCTTGGCTTTTTTTTTTTTTTTTTTTTAATGATTAGAATGTTGAAACATGTAAACTTATGAGGGGTTGATCAAAGTCTTTTGCTTGAGAATCCAGGGCGAAATTTTGTACTTGATTTTTGTTAAGTGGAGTTTGAGATCATTCTTCAAGTAATTCCTAGTTTAAAATGGCTTTAATCTTGTATTACGGTAGCTTTTATAATTCTGGTTTTAAAAATTATATTAAAGTCTCTATTTTTATATTACAACATGTTTTTTAAAAGTATTTTTTCATCTTAAAAGGTATTAAATAAATTTTGTTAGATAATTTTAATGTATTAATATAAAAAATAAATAAAATATAATATATTATTTTAATATATTTTCAATTCAAAAACATCACACTTCACCTTACCAAATATTACGATAAATTATGATCGAAGAAAAAAAGAAGTTGGAGCATTCCGCACCCAAAACACAAGTTATAAACTTTTTTTAAAAGCTGCTGCTATCTTCCTAGCTCCTCCTCATATTGCAAACTTGAAATTCCAGTAGTGCCAATTGACAACATATATTAAAGAAGAATTGTGAGAATTCAAAGGATTATGACTCAAATGGAGAACTTGGAAATAAGTGTATTTCATGGCCCATAACCATCTGTTTTTAGATTAGACTATTAAACAAAAAAAAACAAAACAAAACAAAAGAATGACAGTAAAGTAATTTAATTTTCAAAGACATTTATGTCCTTGTAAAAATAATAAAAAAACAAAATATAAATAAATAAATAAAAACTGAGACTTTGAAAGTAAATGCAAAGAGAAGACTGGTCTCTCTCTCTCTCTCTCTCTCTCTCTATCTATCTGTAGTTGTTGTTGTTCATCATCTAAACATCTCCTCCTCCTCCTCCTCCTCCTCCTCCTCTTCTACTTTGTGATTTTTTATAGTAAAAAGTAGCTGGAGAATTGAATTCAGACATTGTTGCTGCTGCTGCTGATCCCTTCTTCTTCCTTTCACTAAAAACTAGTAACCATCAGGTAGGTAATAGGTATGCAACCATTTCTATTACCTTTTCTTTTATCTTTATTGATGCTCTTTTCATGATTTATTTCTAATTACCTGATCTAATATCTGTCAGACCCTCCTTTTCATTTCATAAAGCTCTAAGCTTTGAATTTGTCAAATTTAGTCTTTACAAGTTGAATTTGTAAAATTTCAGCTCAATCTTCTGCCGTCCTAGTCTTTCTCAATTAGTTCTTTCAATGGCTTGATGGGTTTTGATTTTTAGGGTCTTGTCATGTAAAAAGCCTGTGTCTGTGTGTTTTTGTTAACAGTTATGGTGTTTTTATCACAGATGGAGAGTCTAGGATCTGGATGACTGAATCTCTTTGAGGAGTTTCAGGTTTCGATAATTCATACAATCATTGCAAAGGCATGTCTTTTTCACTTCAGAGATGTAAATTTCTTTTTATAATGTTTCTATATTTGCTTTCTGGTATAATCAGTTAAGGCAATTTGCCCCCAAACAGGTTCCTAAATTGGTCTTGTTCTGTGGGGAGGATTAGTTAACGATTTGGCTGTTATGTGTCAATTTGTTTCCTTTTATCAGCTTCCTAATCATCACTAGAAGATTAGCTTTTTTACAGATTTCTGTCCTTTTATGTTCTATTGCGTTCGTGTCTCACATTAATTGTGCGTTTCAACAAATACTAAGAAAATTAGTGAATGCAACACCTGTCAAAGTCAAATGGAGTTGTGGTTTGATGTTGATTGTAGCTTAAAAGTTTTCATTTGTGTTTGTTTCTAGGTCCCATCTGGAGATACTGCACCATCTAATGAGTGTGACTAATTTTGGATAAGAAGATTTGGGTCTTGTTGATTTCATTTTAACTAGTATTCATGATTGGAAAAATGGTGGAAGGGCCCAAATTTACTGGAATCATAGGAGGAAATACCAACAATGAGAACAACTACTATGATTTCACTCAAGGGTTTTACCAAAAACTTGGTGAAGGCACCAACATGTCTATCGACAGTTTACAAACAAGCAATGCGGGTGGATCTGTCTCAATGTCAGTGGATAATAGTAGTGTGGGATCCAGTGATTCTTTAACCCACATCTTAAGCCATCCAGGTTTAAAACCTGTCAATCACCACAACTACAGTGTCTCGGTGGGACAGAGTGTGTTTCGTCCGGGGAAGGTCACCCATGCACTAAATGATGATGCGCTAGCTCAAGCATTGATGGATCCTAAGTACCCAACTGAGGGGCTGCAGAATTATGATGAATGGACAATTGATTTGAGAAAACTCAATATGGGTACAGCCTTTGCCCAAGGTGCTTTTGGAAAGTTATATAGAGGAACATATAATGGGGAGGATGTTGCAATTAAGATATTAGAGAGGCCAGAAAATAGCCCAGAGAAGGCACAATTGATGGAGCAGCAGTTCCAGCAAGAAGTTATGATGCTTGCAAATTTAAAGCACCCCAACATCGTGCGATTTATTGGGGGCTGCCGTAAGCCCATGGTTTGGTGTATTGTGACCGAATATGCAAAGGGAGGGTCAGTTAGACAGTTTCTAACAAGGAGGCAGAATCGTGCAGTGCCATTGAAATTGGCAGTCAAGCAAGCATTAGATGTCGCAAGGGGAATGGCATATGTTCATGGACTTGGATTTATACATCGCGATTTGAAATCAGATAACCTTCTGATTTCGGCCGATAAATCTATAAAAATCGCTGATTTTGGTGTTGCACGGATTGAGGTGCAGACTGAGGGGATGACACCGGAAACTGGGACATATCGTTGGATGGCTCCGTAAGTCTCTAAAATTTTTACACATTGAGTTTTCTTTCTGTGTTACTTTATGGTTGTCATGCATATATGTGTTGAACTTTTTTTCCTAATTGGATTGATGTGTTTTACAATGTTAAGTTTTTTTCTTTTACCATGTGATTAACAGATCTCACATGGAATGGTAGTAATTATAGGTTTTTTAAGAAATGGTAGTTATTTTCCTCAATGTGTGGGGTTGTTGTTTAAATAAAGGAATGAAACACCAATAATAAATGAGGGAGACATTTTAGAAAGTTGAGAATTTCTTCCCTTTTCGTACTTGTGCATGGTGTGCTGTGTCTGTGTATAACTTGCCTTGCATGGATATCCCTTTTTACAAATCAATTCAATGATTTATATCCCAACTGTTTTTAGTTCCATAGATGGAGACTGATGGTGGCAAATGAAGCAATATACATGTTTTTCATGTGGGAAGGTTTCCTTTAGAGTATTTGGATTCTATGCTATTTTGCCATTAGGATGGAAGAACTAGCAACTGGTGTCTTTTTCCCTGTTTTCTCTCTCTGTTGTTTTTCCCACTAAATACAGTTTAACTTTAGTAACTTATAAGGCAGCTTCACTTTTCACATCTTGACTGTGCCGCGAGAACTTCTAGTGAACGTTCATAGTGTCTCTCAATGGAGTAACTTGTTTTAGACATTTGTAAGGTGTGATTGTGTTGTAAAAGGGATAAATACCTTAAGAAGAGCTCTATCTTTCACTTGTCTTCCCAAAGGTTTTCCTAGATTTTTCATCCCTCTTATAATTCTACCCCCTTTTGATGTTGGTTAGAACTTGCAAATCAGTTTAGACTTAACAAGTCATGTGGCAAGGATTTCGTAATGGGGCTTGATTTCTTTATAAGGAATGGTCATTTTTAGAATTCTGATTTGCATCTGGCTAAACAAGCTAGACCTCAATCTTTGAATATAAGCAGCATTCAAATGTGTAAATAAATAATTGCTCATTTAAGTTTGGTTTTTTTTTTGGGACACACCAGACTTTCTTCAGCTCTTGATTTCTTTATAAGGAATGGTCATTTTTAGAATTCTGATTTGCATCTGGCTAAACAAGCTAGACCTAGATCTTTGAATATAAGCAACATTCAAATGTGTAAATAAATAATTGCTCTTTTAAGTTTGGTTCCTTTTTTGGGACACACCAGACTTTCTTCAGCATTTTTTTTTAATTAATTGAATGATGTTGTTTTAATATTTGTTTTTTGTTAAATGATGTCATCTCTTTTTCATTTGGTGGCATTACTTAGAGAGGTGGGGTTTGTTGTAGGTTTGAAATATCATATCATTTCTATCTTCCTTGGGAACATGGGATCACGTGTAACCAAATAAATAAATCAAAACTTTTACCTGTTTATTCAGCACATCGCTATTTTAAGGCCATGCTTTTCATATACTATCATGCTATCATATAATATGGTTTTGCTGATAGACATGCTTGCTCCAAGAAAAAACCTGTTAACTTATTTGTTTTCTCAATGAAACGGATTATCTTCCATAACAGAGGTTTATGTTTGTGTACATGGAAGTTCTTGCCTGTGCTTAAATATATTTTCTGGAAGGGAATCCAATGATTATTAATTGGAGTTTGATGCATGATCTAGGGAATCAATTATTGTGTTCGTTTGTTGCACTACAGTAAGCTTTATATTCTTAGTTCTATCAAATATCAAATATATATGAGTTTTTCTGAATAGCTGTTTTTATGAATCTGCAAACTTATGTCAATTGTTGACAACAGGTTGTGTTTGTACTGTTCTCTTATGTGTTTGACTTGCCCATTTGTACAGAGAGATGATTCAGCATAGGCCCTATACGCAGAAGGTGGATGTGTATAGTTTTGGGATTGTCCTTTGGGAGCTCATAACAGGTTTGCTCCCCTTCCAGAACATGACAGCAGTGCAGGCTGCATTTGCAGTGGTGAACAAGGGAGTGAGGCCAGTTATCCCAAATGATTGTCTGCCTGTACTGAGTGACATCATGACCCGCTGCTGGGACACCAATCCTGAAGTCCGCCCTCCCTTCACTGAGATTGTCAGGATGCTTGAGAATGCTGAAACTGAGATCATGACTAGTGTGCGCAAGGCACGTTTCAGGTGTTGCATGACTCAACCCATGACAGTTGACTGATCCAGAACATGTGACCGAAAAACAGATCGTAAAGAGGATACAAATGAAAACTGAAGTATAAACTGAAGCTGTATGAACTGAATTTGTACGTTTGTGTATGTATCAGTATTTTTTTTTCAAGATAGGGAGAAGTTGACCATTTAGACTGATGGTTTCTGTTTTTTGGTGTCAATTGTACTGGAGTAGCGTGGTTGAAGGTCATGGTTTCCTAGCTGTAGTAGTAGGGGAGCATTGATATATCTTCCCTCTGTAGCCATATATATGTACTTGCCATTTTCGTTGTTGTTGGTTGTTGTTTTTAATATAACAAATGCAGGTTCTCTTTGGATTAATAATGCTTCACACCTCCCCACCCTCCCCCCCACCCCAAACTCGCTCTCTCTTTGCTTATCGGTGCCCTATGTATTCGCAAGGAACCTGTTATACTTACCAAGCATTCTCAGGTTCAGTTGGTGAATTAGTTCTTTGCAGGGATGGATTTTCGTTTATTGTAGTTGTAAATTGATGTCTCTAGGATCAGGATTGGGTGCTTGTGCGGGTATACATGTTACACAGATATTTGCGCAGTTGATCCCGGGAGAAGCTGCAAAAATCCAGCATAGGTTCCAGACAATAAACATATACCTTTGGAACATTTTTTAAATCATTCCTCTGTATGAGTAAATGAAAGCAATAACCATCCTGTAAAATCAGAGTAAAGGAAAATTTTGTATGACAAAAGGTGTAGGTTTGTGACGTGGATTTGGTCAAAATATTGTGGCAGCCAAGCAGGACTCGTTACAGGAGTGGATTTCACTACTTAGTTAACCGTAGACCACAGAATCGAATTCCAAAAGTGAGACGAAAAATGACCTGATCTAGATGGCTATTTCTGATGCTTTGCAGTTACTCCTAGTCTATTCACACACAATGATTCTGCCATTAGCACCAAATCTTTTAACACGCACCACAGAGTTTATAGTAAATTATGTTATTAAACCTCAAACCCATCTTTCAACACACTCCGAATCCAATGCCCAAAATCATAAAAATGATGCCATACCAGAAGCCAGAGGTGTTGCATAACTCTTGCGTATTACTATCCCTATTTGGAACCAAAGAATAATTAGAAATAATTACTGTCTGGAACCATTGTTGATAATAGCAATTTACTAGCTGATTTACTGTCCAGAGCACTGGAAAGGAGGCTCCAGTTCGACGTTGACCTAAGGCATGGCCAGATCCGGCCATGTAGGTGAGTGAGTTTTGGAGACACAGACTTGGTCATTCAAGCAGATGGTTCAACATCAAACAGGTACCTTTTGAATGGCCTTCAAAGTCACCAAAGCAATGGATTTGAATTTACAGAAGTGAACAAGTCATTTTGCAGACAATAACCCTAGCAAGTCATCCAGTTCTGTGCCTTGGCTTGACTCTAAGTTTAATCAACTACTCAAGATTGCTAATTGCTGGAGTCATCAAATCAATCAATCATCATTGACAAACACAAATAAATTTAATAGAAACCCGTCAACTAAAAACAGTAAACATCAACGAAAGGTTTTGCTTGCTTGAATTAAGCAGTATCAAAAAGTACAGAGCTTTAAAATTTATTTATTGTTCTTCCGTAATCAAGCAAGCAAGAACAAAAACAGTTCAATAAACTAGCCAGTAATCATAGTACCAATGCCTTCTTCAGACATAATCTCATGAAGCAAAGAATGTTGTACTCTTCCATCAATAATACTAGCAGTTCTAACACCTTGACTAAGTGATGCCACACAACAATTCACTTTCGGTATCATCCCACCAGCCACTTTCTTCTCATCAATCAATTTCTTCACTCCCTTTATATCAATCTCCTTTAGCAAACTCCCTGGATCATCCTTGTTTTCAAGTATCCCGGCCACATCCGTCAACAGTATCAGCTTCTCGGCCCCCAATGCAGCCGCCACCTCCCCTGCCACAGTGTCAGCATTGATGTTATAAGACTGGCCCAACTCATCCGCCGCCACGGATGCAATCACTGGTATATGCCCATTATTAACAAGAGGCTGCAAAATAGTGGGGTCTACGCGTGCAACCTCGCCAACAAACCCCAACTGGGCAGATTTGGAAGTTGGTTTGGCCATAAGAAGGCGGCCATCCATCCCAGAAAGGCCAACCGCGGTGGCACCAGCCTTATTGATCAAAGAAACAAGGTCTTTATTAACCTTACCCACCAATACCATAGAAACAATCTCCATAGTCTTGGCATCAGTAACGCGGAGACCCTCATGGAAGAGAGGCTCAATGTTGAGGAGTTTTAGCCAGTGGTTGATTTCTGGGCCACCACCGTGAACTAAAACAGGGCGGAGACCAACACAAGAGAGGAGGACAAGGTCGCTTACAACAGAGGCTTTGAGTTCAGGTTGTTTCATGGCAGCGCCGCCGTATTTGACGACAATGGTTTTGCCCCTGAATTTCTGGATGTAAGGTAGGGATTCTGATAGTATATCTACTCGGAATTGGTTGGCAGAAGTGGTGGGAGTTGGGATGGTGGCGGCGGCGGCGGAGGATTTGATGGTGAGAGAGTGGGAGTGGTGGGAGAAAGGGAAGGAAAGGGTAGTTGGGGTTTTGAGGAGACTAGAGTATTTTGAAGAAGAAGAGAGGGAAAGAGTGGATGTTGAGGGTGATGGTGATAAATTCAAGGCTTTGGCCATCTTCATCCTCTTCTTGTTGTATTGGCCACCTAGCCCTGCAGGTCAGGTAAGCTCGAGGGAGAGGGGCTCGAGGGAGGCTGCGAAGTTAGTGAGCGAATGGTGGTTTTGGTCCGCTCCGTCTTATTTATATTTTATATAGGACAGGACAACAAGGGAAGTCTTTAATTTGATTGATTGCATTATTGTCACTGTCACTCCCTTGCCCTTTCTTAGCATCACAGCTACTTTTATTTTTATTTTGGAATTGCATTGCAAACACTACTTCTAAATGGTTTTGATATTCTTAGGAGTGATTTTTGAAAAATAATAATAAAATATTATTTTAAAAAACAACACAACACAAGACGAGAAAGCATACCGTGAAGTGAATGTTAAAACAGGAAGAGACGTGTTCAATGTTACCTTGTCTAATGCATTTTAGTTTCAGACTAGTTACATGTTTCTCATGATGACACGAATTAATTATTTTTTTATTTTAAAAATAATTAAAATTTAAAAATATTAAGTTTTTTTATAAAATTATACCTAAAAATCTCAGGTTTGATTGCAACGCCTAACCCAAAAGTAATATTTATAATATTAATAATAACATTAAACTTGG